>Ga0206892_1032_pt1 | contig 19254 bp, 29 predicted proteins | sample Alteio_BWOrgHeat_56_FD_153257 | JGI IMG/M metagenome (GOLD analysis project Ga0206892, IMG submission 153257) | Enriched cells from forest soil in Barre Woods Harvard Forest LTER site, Petersham, Massachusetts, United States - Alteio_BWOrgHeat_Nextera8 ... | reverse complement strand
ATCCGACTACTTAGGAACTGGGTTGTTTTCCGTTTTGATACCGTCAGGGGCTAGTCAGAGACCAGCAAAATCGGATCCTTTCCGATTGTTATGCAAAAATACTAACCGATTCACGCAAATACAAGTTTTCTGGAAAATAAATTTTAATAATTGGTATATATAGCCTTGCCACGGGAGTCTATCAATGATGATAGGGACTTATTTTTTCTTTTTTGAAATACGCTTTTCAAGTTCCAGGATCAATGAGTTAGGATCTTGTTCAAATGCTTCGGCAAGTTTAAAAAACCAAAACAAAGTCGGGGAAACTTCACCTCTCTCTAACCTACTTATATTTTGAGCATTATTGCCAACCTTCGCAGCCAAATCCGACTGGGACAACTTCAATTCTTTTCTCTTGTCTTTTACGAATGCTCCTAAGTCTATATTGAATTGGCTTTTATCCATTGCAGCCAAATTCAATCATATGGGACAAATCATTATAACCGTATATGGTTATATTTGAAAAGTTGGTTTACATTTGTTCCGTTTAAATTCCATTTACCCAAAAAATACATCGTCATGAGAAAAACATTTTTTATTTCCGCCATTCTATTATCTGTACTTCTCTTCAGTTGTAAAAAAGATAGTGCATCAAACAATTCCTCAAATGGTAATTATTCCCATTGGGCTCTTGCTGTTACCAATAATTATGATAATGGCTCATATACCGCGCACCCTAATAATATCATTAACGCACAATCATCGTTTGATAATACGAGTACCCTATCATGTGATGGCTTTGTAGATAGCAGTGGCACCTACACTAAAGAAGTTACTATTAATATCCAATTCTTGGCTAAACCAACAGCTTCTGGCACCTATACGATTGGTGATCCCAACAACCTTACAAGTTCAACTTGTTCCATTTACCTCAGCTCCGCCACCTATAATTCCTACACCAGTTCTTCTTTTGGGCAAACACTGAATGTTACAGTAAATGGAGGATTAGTTACAGTATCCTTCAATAATATCTCGCTGATAGGAACCCCTCTTACATCGAATACACCACAATGGGCAGCAACCGTATCAGGGACTGTGTTCGAGGGGCGATAACGAGTATGTGATCGGCTATAATACTTTACTAAACCTATTTGTTATGTCGTCTAATTTTTCTCCTAAGGAAATCCTCAAAACGAAGGATAAAGATGGAAACACCATCACAACCGAGGTTTATACGCTGGAAGCATACAGCAACGGTAGGATATTGGTATATATCGGTATTGCTGTAGGAGCCTGCCTTGCAGCTCCTATAGCTTCATCGATTTTGTTGATCTTCTATTGCATAGATAGAAATGTGGATCCACAACCACTCCCCTTCAACCTGTGTGGTTTCCTTATATCACTCTATTTTCTATTCGATTTCTATCATGGATGGCTTGTAAGTGCCATTGTTTCAGCTTTTAGTAGTCCTACGGAGATGAAGGACAGCGTTTATGTCAACGCTGCACTAATGATTGTTCATTTTATATGCTTGGCTTATGGAAATGGGATATACGAAGCAGTGGATAGAAGTAAAACCAAGTTGTTTGCTATCCTTTCCGTTTCCACTGTGCTTTTGTTTTTCATAGCTATGTCGGTTATGGACCAGAGCGTTTCAAAAGCAATTCAAGGACAAGCATCATCAACAAAAACATCCAATACAGAAGATACTAACAACCCTGAAACGGTTGTTAGTAATCAATCCGATAATACTACAAATAACACTCAGAATTATAATACCTTGGCATCTCCTCCAATCGATACTGCAAGTTCAGTGAAATCAACACCAGACAGTTCGGTTCAACAACAAAACGATAGTGCTGTTTCAAATCCTAATCAAAATGTAAATAATGATGTCACGGGCAAAGAAGATATCGTCAGAGCATATATAAAGGCTCAGGACGATAGGGACTTCAATGCAGTATATGGATATTATGCTCCAGTCGTCCGAAGGAGTTGGGGAATGTATAATCCTTCATTATCTCAAATCTGCCAGGCTGTTTCTCATTTATGGGCGATAACGTCTTCTTCCAGCCAAACAATAAATAGTATCCAATCGTTGAACGACAGTACCATTCTTGCAGATGTGACAAACTTGTATACAACCCGTAAGCTACGCTTTACTGAGTCGAAAGAATACAACATATACTTTGTGCTTGATACCAATAACAAAATCGTAGAAACCTATGGCTATGAAAAATAATTGGAATCAATTGCAGCTACCGATTGGAGGCTTAATCTTATTGTGTTCGATTATTTTTTCATGCAAGGCCTCAAAGGAATCTAGTGACGATAAAAAAATAGATAAAGCAGCTAAGACAACGCTTAGAAATTATCACCGTAATGAAAAATAATTAGTAGCGTAGGATATTCTGATAAAACCCTAAGGATTGGCTTGTATATGTTATTTAGAGCCTAAAAAATCACTTATCGACCAGGGGCTTAGCAAATCTCTTTCTCAAAACATTTAATGGTTTAAAATGTCGGAATATGGCAGAACCACAACAACGGATACAAGAATTAAAAACAACCCTTGAAAAAATTCATGGAAGGGAAATCAGTTCGGAAGAAGCATCCAATTGTTTACGATCCTTAAAAAACCTGGCTCAGTTGCTATATGATTCATGGATAGAAGAAACAAAACTCAAACAAAAGTTGGAGAGATTTCCTGAAGGGTTTCTCCACAATGAGGATTATCCTTGTCGTATTTGTGGGCATCAAGGAAGATGGTATGATAAATGGGAGTTCAAATGCATGGTTTGCCAAGAAGCTGTAAACAGAAAAGTGATTCCTGCATCTATAGCAAAGGATAGAGATGCATGGTACTCAACATGTGACCTTGCAACATGCTTCAACTTGAAAGGTAAATCCCTCAATAGTTGGATAAAGAAAGGGATCCTAAAAGAAAGAATCATAACTACCGACGACAAAAAAGTACACCTGAGATTATTTCTAATCAAGGATAACAAGGGATTTTTACCCCCTAAGAAGCTCGTGGAATCTCGAAGCATAACTGAAAAAAGAGATGGATATATTTGGTTTCGGAGTGAGCCATGGTATAGATTCGTTGACCCACATGAACATTTGAAGGGGTATAAAATCATGGATTACATAAAAGTAATTCCATTGGAAGATCAAGCATAAATAATGCCTACCAAACTATAAATCCTTATTCATTATTTCTTTGAAGGACAACCATTGTCCTGAGTTTGTTGTCTATTACGATTCTGTCAATTTCACTTTCTTCGCAAATTTTAAGAAAAGCCTTGGATGGAAGTGAAACGCACTTTGTTTCTTCTTTCTTCCAGGCAAACAATGCCTCTTTGCTTGTAAACGCAGCAGTCGCTTTTAATCCGTCAACAAAATATATCCCGATATTTATTGTATATCCCTCAGAAGAGGGTGTCCAAGTGTGAAACTTTTCATCCCCATCATGCTCTGAAGGCACAACTAAAAAAGCATTTCCCTCTGTCAACTCAGCGACTACTTTCTTATAATTGCCGTGCTTGTTATCGTTGACATAGTTCTCAAGGAGTTGCAACAACCTTGTATTATCAGGGTTAGTTTTTTCTGCTTTTATAATGTTTGAACGTTTAAATATTTTATCGAAGAATTTCATCGGGCCTTAATGGATTTAGAATATTAATCTAATGAGTGATTCGGTATAGGTAGAAAACCAACTAATTTGACACTCTACCCAGTTGCCGACCATTTTTAGTCAGCCCCCAGTATGGGGAATAATGCAGTGCGATAGTATCTTGGAATGCCTTAGCTTCATGAGTACACTCATCTTCGTATTCGACATTTACATAGGTATTAAAATCTTTTTCTTTCTTAAGTCCATTATATCCTAGGAACGCTACTTTCATACTTGAATACAATAGTGTATCATTTTTAAGGGTAAGTGTTATGTTCCTATTGTCACCTGTCACTGCATATACTTTTTTATAGTTTTTGTTTGGTGCGAAAAAATACATCTTAATACAAAATGAGTCAATATTTATACGCCTAACCCATGTGTAAATAATAGGGATATCCTCTGTTTTGGTAAGGTTTCCATTTTGGTCGTATTCCTCATTGTAGCCGTATCGTTTCTCATCAATAAAGAATTTGTATGATTTCAAATGCCCATTATTATAAAACCAATAATAGCCACCTTCTATACTATCTCTCCCCTTATCTCTAAGCTCAGCGATTTTTCCGTTAGGAAAAGTGTCTGTCACAAATACTCTGTTTATGTTTTTTTTAAGTAATTCGTCAACAGTAAGTGTACAATTTGAATTCGATTTTAAATTATCATTTCGAATGATTTCTTTACTGCTCCCATTCTGACACCCAACAAGAATCACGTTTAGTAACACAACAAGAAAACCCGTTTTTAATTCTTTATTTTTCATAATGGTTAAAAAATTACTTACACCATTAGCCAAAGATAAGATCCAATAATCCTATAAGGATACACCCGATACCAAAGAGTTTTGGCGGTAACCTGCTATCGTACAGTAGCCAATCACTGTTAATATATGAACCATACAGAAGGCTAAAAACTCCTATTCCCAATGCTAGCAAATCAAATTGTATTTTAGTCATAATTATTGCTATTTCGAGTTCCCGTTAATAGCTTCTAGCTCCTTTATTAATTCTAGTACTCTTACTCTTACATATTGAGTTTTTTTGTCAACGGCAATCATTTCTTTATCTTCTCCTCCTATACCGTCTGAAGGTTCGTTGTCTATTTGCTTAAAGTGCTTATCTCTATCCGAAAGCCACTTTAATTGGCTAGACTTTAAAGCAGCCCTTCCAGACGAATCATTCTTTTCACGTACCTTTTTATAAACAATATTCAACATGCTATCCATTTGCTTATAATAATGTGTTGAACAGCCTACCATATCAACTCCTTGATCCAAGCAATTCTGGTATGCATCATCTAACTTATTTATTGTTGATGCAGTTTGCGAGAATGAAAACTTCCCCATGATAAGAAAAGCCCAAACAAGTAATAGTTTCAATTTAAACATAGCTTATTATTTATAGTTATCGGATACGGAAAAATGCTTTGCTATATATATCACGGTCTTCTTCTTGATCCAATTTAATTTCATTATTTAATAAATCAAGAGCCACTGTTTTATTTTCTTGATTCAACTTCGCTTTTATTATTAAACTATCCCCATTAGCTATATATTGGCATCCCTCTATTGAGGCCCTTCTTATACCTATCAAAAAGGCCTTGCTCTCTTTTTTTACTAAGCCCTTCTTTAGGACAAGCAATATTCCATTATCACAAAACGAACCATTACAACCATAAAAATATCCTGTCAAAATCCAAAATTGGTTTCCTTCCGTAATAAGATTTTTATACTCAAACCCTTCGATGTTATCAATTGAGTCACCTCTAAAAGCTGGTAAAAATACCATTGGATTATCATTACGGATACCGTCAATTTCTTTGATAAAATTATTAATAGTATCTCCTTTAAAGATTACTTGCAGTCCTTCATAATTTCTAATACTTAATACATCATTCGACTTGCTCCCTTTAAATTTAGTTTTAATAACTATTTCCTCTTTTCCAAGTTTAAGACGTTCTATCTGTAAATGCTCATTTTTTATAAGAACCGTATCAACACTTTCAAAAATAACATCATTACTATCATTGAGTTCTCCCACCGACGACTTGGTGTTTTTTATATCGCTGTCAACTTGTTCACTTACATTTTTGCTAAAGTCGTTGCAGCTTATGAAAGTAGTTGCGATTATCATTATGAGAAGTGCATATCGTGTCATTTGTATAAATGATAAGTATTAGAATGATATATTATCTGCTAGTACGGGCAGCATAATATTTTCCATGGGTTATCAATATAGTACTGTAACTAGGTATCTTAATTTGAATAAGATATTCTTGCCCAGGCTTAAAAAAGTATTTGGCACGATTGCCTTTGTTTGATGCGTTATAGACATTGAATATCATGTATTCTTCATTCAGCCATCCTTTAGGAATTTCTTCCTCATACGTATGTTCACCGCACCGAGGTCGAAACTCCGTATACTTAAATTTTATAGATATTCTATATTTAGGATCATAGGAAAAGAGCTTCTTATAATCAGAAGGTGACATTATCAAACCGCCAACGTGATAATCAAAAGGCAGTTTATCTTTTATTGCACCAGTACTATCCCTAAGCAAAAATACCCCGTCTGTTACGCCAGTAATAGTCACCTCATTATCTATGGACAAGATAAAAGTCAAACGTTTATTTTGTTCCTGCCCAAGTGATGCTGAGCTATATAATAGCAAAAACAAATAGAGTACTTTCTTCATTGCTATAGGATTTTTGGAAACCATCTAATTAATACACTAACCATTGCCCTGTATTTTATACAATGCAATATCGTTAACTACGGAACTATCTTTTACATTTAGCCTAACCTGCATATGGATAGTATCTGGAAAAACAACGCTCTCATAATATTTGACTATTATGTCTGAATGGATAATTTGCCAATTTTTGGGAACATCATTAAAAGGTACTGACTCATGACTGCTATCGTAAACTATAACAAGTTGCGATTCGCAACAATTAATGTCAAACCTTCCAAAAAAGCCTTCGTTTAACCAATATTTTTTCTCTGCAAAAATAGAATTTACTAAACTCCCATTTATTCTATTGCCATTTACTTTATAAGCACAAATAAATGCATCATGGCTTTTTGAAGATTCAATAGTTGAGCTTACTTGAGGTCCAGGAATGTCCGTCATATTAAAGTTACAGGATGATGCCGTCAGAATCATAAGCATAATAAATATTGATGCAGTATATCTCGTACCTCTTATTTGCATAAGTAATTTCCTATTCTTACGAAAGCTATATTCGCTTCCAATTTTAGTCATAGCATTATTTTTATGTCCAAGATGCTGCCTTTGAAGTCGACCTTATCCTTTTTGCAATTTAAACTCAACATCTATTTCTCCCCAACTCTCGAACTGATAGAGTTTATTAACCTTAAGGCATATATGGTTTTGACTACTGATTTGAAGATTCCATTCATTGCCTCTGAACTCTATATGACTTACCTCAAATTCCCCTGTTTTACTTGTTGTATCCCGAATTATGTCATCTAAATGCTGAAGTACTACAATTGCCCCTTTGATAGGCTTGGATGTTTTTCTATCGACCACATATCCATGAATAATACAAATAGTAGTATCAGTAGCATATGCATGCTTAATGCAAACCTTGGACGTGTCATTACTTTCATTGTAATAATGAAATGTAGCAACATCACACGCGTGAGAACTATCAATTTTTGATGTCGAACACGACATTAAAAAAAACAGTCCAATTATTGCTACATAAATATATTTCATCGTTCTGTTTTGTGTCTGTGATACTTGCTTATCTTAATGGGTATCTATTCTTTATTTGTAAGTTGTCTTTCCAAATGAAAAATATCGCCATTGTAAAGAAAATGTATTTTAGAGCCATCGTAAATAAACGAATAATTAAACTCCACCGAATTACTACTAAAATATCTTGGAGTGTCATTGCATCTTAGGCTAATGACATATACTGTATCGGCTTTTATTTCTATTTCATTTTTATCAGTTCTGTATCTACGTAAGAATAAATCCGTATTTACCTTTTTAACCGAATAGATAGGAGAAGTACATGTATCATTGAATACCACTGCAAGTTTTTGGGATATAAAAATAGATTTCCTCAGAAATTGTCTTTCTTCTTCAGTACTATACATGGAGACAGGGAGAGAAGAATAGCCTATAACATACCAAGAATTAGACAATGCTTTCATTATTTCAGATGAATCTGTATTGATTATAGGCTTAGTAAACACATCCTTAGGCTTAACTGTAAACGCATACAATGCGACGGCAAACGTTATACCCAGACCAATTAAACTATTTGATTTTATCATTCTTGTATAATTAAGACAAACAATTTGATTGTTACATCGGTTAATCCCCACCCACTAATTCAGTCTCACTACGTTGATAGGTAGTTTTTTGATTCGTTGAATCATATTCACTGCCAAAAAACTTTATGAGATGAAGGCTATCAAAGAAACGGTCTTTGCTAAAATAATAAGGCTTCCCTATTGAACTATCACTTTTCATTGTAATCCCATTCTTTGATATATAATCAATCTTGACTGAAGTGCGGCATTTTGGACGATTGGCTATAATTACCATCACATCATAGGAGTATTCGTTGTCTTTGTCGACAGGCTCATTGTAAGATCTTGTGGAATCGATAAATATAACAGGACACAAATCTTCAATCATATTGCCAGCCTTATCCCATTTCATTAGATTCCTGTTGCGACCCAAAAAATCTAAGAACCAATATCTGTTGATATGACCTCTTTCATCATACAAATAACCATCTCCTGTTTGCTTATCATTTAAACAAAAAATCCGCCCCCGTAGTTTGCCATTTTCAAAATAATCATAAATGAAGCCTTGACGTAAATTGTTTACATAGTATTGTAATTGATTAAGCTTCCCATTTTTATAATAAATCTTAGCAATCCCATTCAAGTTCCCCGAATCATCCCTAGTTTCCATATATAGTTTGCCATTTTTGTAAAAATGAGAACTGCTGTGTCCTGGGACGCTATCCATTATGTACCAACCTACGCTTTCTAATACCCCTGACGAACAATATGTTCTTTTGTATTTGCTTTTGATAATACAATTTGCAGATAATGCAATTGCAGCAAACAAGACTATAGAAGACAAAATATATTTCTTTCCCATTGATTCTGTATATGCCTTATGAACACGTTATCATTATTTGCTTTTTAACTCATCTATTTTAAATCTAAAGCCTTCTACACATCAAATGTATCGATGCTTTCGCCATCAATCCCTTGAAGCTTTTTGTGATTTAGGGATTCTATAAAATACTTATAGTGATCTCTCTTTTCTTTTGTGTCTCTCATTATATAACCAACGTCTTTTACATATTCAAGCGATAAAGAGTATAAAAATCCTTTGAAGAATTTTTCCATTCTGTTAGAAAATCTTCCGAATGCATAACAGAATTGCACTGTCCTCCACATCTGTTCATCCGATTTTGGATTTAGATGTGTTTGTAAAAATTTGTGAACCAGAATATTTCTTAGTCTCGCGTATTCATCGAGTTCATCAGCAATTATCAATTTCGGATTTAGTTTTAAAAGCCTAAAAATATGTCCGAGTGTCTTTTTTCTTACTTTTTTAGATTTTTCTGAATGACTTATAAAATCTTCTGTCATGATATCATAAACTTCACCGTGCTCTTCTAAAAATCCAAGTATTAACCCTGCTATAAATTCAACTTTCTGAGCAGATATAAGAGCCATTCCTATTTTTGAATAAACAGTATCTTCCTTGGTAAATTCAAATTTGTTTGATTTCATCGCTGAATATTAAGTAAAGGAACGCTTAGATTTTTTTCCATGTTTTCATGTATACTAAAGGGAAATCCGAATCTTTTATCTTTAAGTCCTTTCTTATAGACTTGATCAATTCTGTCAGATATTTATCATGAACATCAACCCCTTTTCCTATCCCTTCATTTTCATACCGTACCATCTTAATAATTACATCTTCACTACCTATTACAAGTAATTTATCCCTGGCAAATACATATTTTTTTACATTTTCATTTGTTTCATCAAAAGTCATGTTATTGTGTAAAGCTTCTATATATCCAATGTAATGATCTTCTTTTAATTTCCTTGTTTGTAATACAATACTATTTCGATTTGCGAGCCAAGCTCCAACAAGTGACACAATAATTGCAGACATAGCTCCTGTAATTGAAATCCATAGTGCTGTAGTCATTTCTTATTCGATTTATTATTTATAACCGATTGACAAATTAGTTTCTAAATTGTTTGCCATTTACTCCGTTTCAAAAATCTTAGTGTGTGTCCTTTAATAATTATTTTATCTGGTCCCCTGAGATTTGTCGTTTTTCCACGTTCATACAATATAAGGCTGTAGTTAACGGTAACAATATCGCCGTTTTTAATAAAATATAAATAAGCATAATCGCTGAAAACGCTTGCTCCACTTTTTCCTAAAAAACAATCTTGTTTTACGAGTTCGTCTGCAACAGTGTCTTTTAAAAACCAATCTTTAATTAATTTTTTATGCGCATCGGAACCTTGAGCCCAAGTCCAAGAGCAGTTGTTAATTCACAAGTTTCAACAAAGCTTGTGTCCTGGTCACAATAACTACCGCCTAAAGCACTATAATAAGCTGCGATTGCTTTGAGTGGCTCGTCAAGACTATCGACTGTTGTTTGATTAATATCTCCTGGGATTTCGTCGGTCGCCTTGATGATGATATATTTAATTGGTTTGCCTACTTGTTTAGCCTGTCCAAAGACTGTTGAGGAAAAAAATAAAAGAATTATTAGGGAGATTATTCGCATAACTTGCTCTTTAATTGTTATCAATATTCAAATGTTTGTAACAGGAGGCTTTGAGTTACAACCACCCAAATTAAGTTTGCATACTTCTATCTCAGAGCTTTTTGATTAATATTTAAAATAATGGAATCTGGTTTATTGTTCGCGCTTTTATCAAACAAGGATTTTGCTCCAATAACTGTTATTTCTATTTTTTGATTATTCCTTTCATTATCACCTTTGATTAATGCGTAACCATAAATATAAGCTAGAAGAATAGGCAAGATGTAGCAGGCGTACCATAGAGATTTTATAATAGTAGATCTTCTTTCTCTCACACGCCTAATTCCTTCTTCCATATTTCTATTTCGTTGAATTTCTTCAATATCGGGAATTTCAAAAACTTGGGCGTGGACGTGGAGCGCATCTGTCTCTAGTAAATATTCCAAATCAGTCTTAATATAATCTACCACATCTCTTAATGCTCCATATGCAATGAGTATATCAATAATGAGTTTAAAACATATTATCAATGAGCCTTCTCTCTCATTATAATTTTCGATTCTAATCCTTAATTTTTCATCATCGGAAATTTCCATAATTCTGGAAGTGATATATTGTTCAATAGCTTTTTCTTTGTCAACCTCATTTTCATCAGACCATCTCTTATTTCGCCGATTATTTTTAATTATTGTGTTTAATATTTCTTGTTTTATATCCATTCCCTTGTTGAAATGGCTAAATATTTTAATTGTAAAATTAAATGAGCTGCTGTTTTTCATAAGTATCATATGAGATGTAATAGGATCAATTAAGAATCATTTCATTATTTTTTTAGAGATATGCAAAGTGAAATTATTGAAATTGTAATTGCTGTTAACGGTAGGATTATTTTGGTGACAATATCAATTATGCCATCTCTTAATATTTTAATGTATTTTTTATCTGCGTACGCTACTAATCCTTTCCCTTCCAGGGATATGACTTCTACTGTGGGATCTTCAATTTTACGTCTATATTTAATCTCCTCAGCCGCACTTACTGCGATATTTGCCATTCGGAATTCTTTATCAGAGATTTTAAAAACGTTTAAAAAAACATCAACTGGGATGTCACCCAATGTAGCGTCTATCGGTGTTGGGGTCGTATCGTATTTTCCTGATTTATAAACTAATTCATCGTGCTTATCACACAATATTTTTAACGTTCTATGCCGTATTATATTCTTATTCATTTTAATTATTTTTTTAGATGCGATATTTGAAATATACTTACAACTGCCATTATTATTGTCAAAATCGTAATTACGTAAGTCAATCGGACTACTTGCTTATTCAGGGAATATTGTTTAGCAACGAGAGAGTCTATATTTTTTTTATTATCCATATCTGCAATTGAAAATATTAATTGCATCAAATGGCCATACATGTGTTGAAATCGACTTCTTTCTCTATATAGATTGAATGAATAATCTGACACTTCGATATGTATATATTTCTCGAAAGGATTTATAGTTGTATCGAATTTCTCATCATCAATCAATAGGAAATAAATGATTTTTTTATCTTCGTCGTGTGAATGAAGAAATGCCGATTTGGTCATAAGAGATGAATATATTTGGGCTAGGAATTCTTTCAAATTATCCCTCTTCTTTGTTAATGTCAATAATGTTTGATATGAAATATCGATCAACTCGTTTAATATATCGATTTGAAATCTGTCAGCTTTTTCCTTTAATTCAATATATCTTTTGTACAGTTCTTTTAATTTATCATAATCACTAAATGTTGCAAGTTGGTTTTTAGAATCAGGAGATGCCAATTCAAGTTTTTGAAGTTCTTTTCGTAAAGATTCGATGCCTTCTGATAATTTTGATTTAGTACTTGGTGACAGAGTAGAGTAAAGAATGTCTAACTCCAGTAATCCATCTAGATATTTAAACGATTCACGTACACCATCTATTACTTTTTTTGTATCAGAGGGTATGCTTATGACAATACCATTTTCTATCTGGTAAAGTTGCTCTGCCATGTAGGGTGTTTTATTTTATCGAAAACAATTGCTTGATTAAATATCCAATTAAAACTACTGCTCCTATTGCCAACCCTGCTTTTACAATTTCTTCAGCATTTTGATTATTTTTATAATCGCTGTATTGTTTTTGGGTAATATTTCCATTCTGATAAAGCATAAGCATAAACTCGTTTTTTTCCTCAATGGTGGAATTGCCAAGTTTAACTTTATCACCTAGATATGAAAGCCGATTGTAGTCTATATTGTACGTGTTCATTTTTTTCTAGCATTTAAATTTTCCAAAATAGACTTCAGGGTAGGATAAAGCTCATTCAATTGGTCTAGGGTTTGTTGTTGTAATGCATCGCTTTTTTCTAGTTCTTTTAGCTTTAACTCGACCTTGTGAATTTCATCCTTGAATTTATGGACTTCTTTAAAATGCCAATAGAGGAAGCCGCCAATTGCTGCCACTATTCCTAAAATTGTCTCAATATATTTGATTGTTTCTTCTTGAGTCATTTAGACTGGTTTTGGTAATTTATGCGAATCTTTTCCCTACGGAGACTAACTTAATAAGTAGTTATACCAAGATAAGCAATATCTTGGGGGGAACAATACCATTGCCCTAAATAATAATTTATGACCTTAATTTCAAGGGAAATTTTGAATAACTTCTATGATAATAGCGTTATAGAAAAAGGAGAAACGTATGTAGAAGGGATTATCCATCCTCAAAGATTCTACAGTTACATGGGGCAAAAAACTATATTTCTATCACATAGCCATCATGATGAGAGTATTGTAGAACGTGCAGTTTTCTTGTTGAGAAGCTTAAATGTATCAGTTTATGTAGATTGGATGGATGATGCAATGCCACCTATTACAAATGGGATGACAGCAAAAAAGATTAAGGATAAAATAATAACATCCACTAAAGTTATATTGCTTGCCACAAATAACGGCATAAATTCAAAATGGTGTAATTGGGAACTCGGTTTTGCTGATGCGCATAAATATATTCAGCATGTAGCAATACTTCCTGTGACAGAAAATGATGGAGCGTGGAAGGGTAATGAATACTTACAAATATATCCCTACATAGATTTGGAAGTGCAACAGCAACTCCACGAAACTACAATTGTTGTATACATAAAATTCCTTGATGGATCTAAAATGTCATTTTCGGAATGGCTTAATTGGTAAATATGGAAAAGAAATTAAAGCACTTAGAATTCTTGCAATTGGCAATCACCCGCATGAACGTAAATTCTTTTTTGCTTAAAGGGTGGGCTGTGACTTTAGTATCCGCCCTTTTTGCATTAGCAGCAAAAGATGCCAATGTTAAATACGTATTCATATCTTATATTGCCATACCTGTATTTTGGATATTAGATGGTTTTTATATTGCTGTTGAACGCAGGTATAGGGGATTATACAATGAAGTTGCTTCAAAGCATGAGGATGAAATTGACTTTAACATGGATGCTTCTATATATAATAAAGATGATGCAACATGGATTTCGGGAATATTTTCTTCAACACTAGCTATTTTTTATGGATTGTGCGTATTTACGACGCTCGCTGTAATGTTTTTGCTTAAGAACTAGATTTAACGCTAAAATCTTAATTAACTACCTTGACAATATTGTATGCGTCAATATTGCCATTAATTCCAGTTACTATATCTAGATTCAGATTTATTGCGCCTATAAAATCTGTCCATTTCACGGAGTAAACATAAGAACCGTGACCTACCATTGGTTTGACATATAAATGATTATTGCAGTCTGTATATGTGGGCGTTTTAATGTTAAACATATTTTCTCTTAAAATGCCAAACAGAAAGTTTGTGTGAAGTGTCCTACAGTGGCAATATTGACAGGTATTATCCGAAATAAAGAAATCATAACTGCCATACTCATCTGGGATTACTACTGCTAGTATTGCGTTTGAAAGACTTACTCGACCATCTCTGCTATGTTCTTTTAGGGAATATGAAATTTCCCAAGGGATCCATTGATCTCTTTCAGGAGTAAAAGGGTTTTTCATATTTTTTGAAACCAGAACAATTGTAATGCTACTATCATAAATTTTATCCCTCAAATGAGATGCTATACGATCATCCTCAAAATCTGCTAAACTTTGTCCATCAAGTTCCCCCTTGTTTATATGGTCATGTTCATCGATTAAAGTCTGAAGCTTATCAACATAATCCCTAACTCTTGTGCCGATAATATTATCTAGTTGTTGGACATTGGTATCGCCATACTTGTAGGAAATAAAAATTTTTCGTCCCATAGGGGTATAATTTTAGGATGGTTAAATATGTAAGAAACGGTACGGGGTTTTGGTAAACTTAGCAGCAAGATAATTAATATCATTGATCCCAACTATGTTTGCCATTAGGTATAGATATAAATCTAAACCTCAAAATCATTTGTTGGATTCTTATATGACAGTCGACGAGAAATTATTAAGATTAAGAGTAGTCATCCGAAAACATGGGAAGCATGTAATGAATAAGCTATTTGATGATTATGTTACAGGACCAATTACAAAAAAAGTCATTCCCTCATGTATTTTATGCGGCGCGGAAGACAATCTTACTAAAGAACATGTGTTGCCGAAATGGGTTTTTGAAAATAATCCAAAACATTTTTTTACAACAGACGTAAATCAATTATCCCAATCCTATATCAAAGCTACTCTTCCTGCATGTCGGGATTGCAATTCGGATTTGCTTAACAGTGTTGAACGATTCATCCAAAAGACACTTTCGCAAGTCGATTTACAAAAATGTTATTACAATGCTGAAGAATGGGAAAATATTATTAGATGGCTAGAAATAATTGATTATAAGTTTCAGGTCTTAGATGTTAGTACAAAGTTCCTTGCGCATAAAGAGGCGGGATATATTCCTGCGTTAGCAGATCTTTCAATTGCTATTATGAGAGACATATCAATACGTTCAGTTACTTCCAAATGTAGGCTTTCTCTCAAAAGAATCGCTACAAAGGATAAAGGTGAAAGGTTCAATTCCCTTATCGTAGGAAGGACTATTGAGAAGACATTTCACTATTTTCATAAATCTGGAGAATTCATCCATTTGGAAATACCAACCTATAACAAAGCCTTCTTCTACTTTTATGAGAAAGAATTTACGAACAACAGAATTGCAAAGAAAGAAGCAATGAAAATTATCAAATCAGTCTATGGAGGGAAATAATCATCACTGTTACAAACTATTTGAGGAAACCAATTTATTTCCTTAAATATTTAACAAAGGCAGCGGTAAAACTTGCGGCAAATATTAGATTGATTATTCGATGTATTAGTTCTAAAACTTGAGTTGTTGCCGTTGTTTTATCTGAATGCAGAAAGAAATCCTTCGTAATCTCAAAAGGAATAATATTTTTTAAACTGAAAACTAGAGCATAATACCAATCCACAAGAGTTTGACCAGTGTTTGATATATCTAATCCGCATTGATACTTAACAAGAGTATCCCCATTAATAAAACCTGTAAACAAAAAAACAAAAGAGAAGAGTACTAACAAAGTCAACATTAATGCCAATGGCTTCTTAAAATTCTCTCCGTAACTGCTAATAAATCTATGAAAACTCAATAGCCAATACTCAACCCATGACCCATTCTTCATATGAATATGCCTTTTTATTTCTTGTTCAGAAATATAGAACTTACCAGAGTTTATAAAATCTGAATTTTTCTGGCAATTTGTCTTAAGTTTTGAGTAGATATTTTTGACTTTGACTAAAGAATCGACATTGTGATTAGAACTTAATTCATCTTTAACAATATTGCGTTTCAAGAATCTATTTTTTGCTTCAATCCATTTACAATCTATAAATTGACTATTGGTGATATCCAAGTTTTCGAACGTGAAATTTTTAAAGTTAACTTCTTGAAATACAAAATTCTCTAAACTCGAATAGTTGAAATCAGTTTTGCAATTCTCTAGAATTAAGTTACGATGAAAAAAAGATGGATAACTTTTAAACATTGAACTTTTTAATGAACATTCCTTTTCAAAAGATATATTTCCAAGCGAAAAATCATTTTCGAAAATGCAGCCTTCAATTTGGAATTCATCAATATTTTTTATTCTATTGGCAGCTCCCCAATATATGTTTCCTATAAACTTGCACTCAGCTATCCGAACTTTATTTATAGTCCAAAAATTAATCCAAAATGCATCATAATCTGTATCATAAGATATAAAAGAAGAAAGTTTGTCGACAGTTATATTCACCTGTGAATTGATATAAGAGCCTGTGATTTTAATTTCTTCTATCTTAAGCCCTTCCTCACCATGTTTTGTTGGAGGTGCCACAATTAGTATTTCATTGCTGAAGTCAGTAAGCAGTTTGCTTTTTAATAATTTTATTTTATCAAAGTGGATTTTATTAAATTTGACTTCCCAGATTTTTATTGTTTTATTGACGGTTGTTCTAAAGATATCTATCTCTTCTACTAACGTTTTTGCACCTTGGACTGGATAATCATTTCTAGTAATTTCGACTTCGTCTATCGTTGATGATTCAAATATTATTTTCTTTGAAGTTGAGCTAGTAAAATAAAATCTATCAATTACCGATTGCCATATTGTAATGTCTTCTATTTTAGAGCCATTTTTTATCAAAATCCCATTATAAATCGTCACGCTTGTTAGCCAACATACTTTTATTGATGAGTTGTCGATAGTTACAAAATATGGCTTCCATATATCGGTCCGTTGAGAACTTATTGTAGTTTCAAAAATTGTAGTTTTAGGTATGGTAGAGTTTACAACATGTATGGAGTAAAATTCACAGTTGGATATCTCAATTTCGGTTGCTTTCAAATCAATATTTGCTATCCGAAAGTATATTGACTTATCTTTTACATTTTCAAGTATAATTTTTTCGGCTTCTTCAAGCGAATTATCTTTTATAAAAGTGTCATCTATTATTAGATGCTTGCTACTCTTCCTCAGAAAACTACTATAATTATTATTATCAATTACAAATTCCATAAATTTCAGTGATTAGTAAGTAAGATTAGATAAAACAATTTTTAAAATTCTATGGCTTAATTTTTGCTATTATGTGGACAAAAAACAAGTGATTTTCGACCAGCTTTTCCAAAAAATGACCCCTTGCTGGTAGTGGATTTCAAAGGACGAATTTTTCGACCTTTTTCGACCACCTATAAAACACTAATTATGAAGGTAGCAATCTACGCTCGAATCTCAACCTCAAACAAAGGACAGGATGCCGATAACCAAATTCAAGTACTTAAAGAGTATTGTGGGAAAATGGATTATGAGATATTCGATGTGTATACAGATGAAGTATCTGGAGCTACTTCCGAAAGGCCCTCTTTCAAAAGAATGTTTTCAGATGCATCAAAGAGAAAGTTCGACCTTGTCCTTTTCTGGAGCCTGGATAGACTCACAAGAGAGGGATGTAGGGCGACAACAAAATATTTGGAGCAATTAGAATCCTATGGAATTAATTTCAAAAGCTATACTGAGCAGTATATCGATTCATGTGGCATTTTTAAAGATGTTGTAATCAGCCTCCTTTCAACCTTGGCTAAGCAAGAAAAGGTAAGAATTTCTGAAAGGGTGAAAGCAGGACTTGCCCGTAGTAAAAAGAAGAATGGTCGTCCTCAAATTAGCATCAAGGTCATTTCGGAAATTAAGACATTAAAAGAGAATGGACAATCTAATCGTAGTATAGCCAAAACATTAAGACTTAGCCATTCAACAGTTGGACTATATATGAAGAGCTAACAAGTAGTATAAAATAGCTAATGGTTCGTGGGGTACGAACTAAGGTAATAGGCTTAATTCACTATGGGGTTCCAAAAATATTATTCAACTCTTGTCTTATTTGCCCAATTTTTGCATCGTATCGTTGAGTGTCATCCGTTAAACTTTGGTCTGCATTTATTACAATGAAATTTACATTGTTGATTTGGTGTCCAGACTGTAGAATATTATTAATTATAAGTCTTGCATGATGTTCCCATTTAAACTCAATTAAAAATACATAAAGTCTGTCGTATGTTGTAAATGGTGGATTTGTTAATATCTGAACAAAATCGTTTGTCGTTTCCAAAGAAGGACAAAGTGCAGAAAAAAGATTTTGTCCACCGTCAGGAGCGCGGTTAATTCGTTCTGTCACTTTATTAACATAGTTCTGTCCCCACAAATCGTCATTTGATTGTGATTGAACAGTAAACTGAGTATTGAAATTGACACCTCGAATTGAATACAAATATCCCTGTAAAAATCGTTTTCTGCTATTAAACAGGTCGGCTATGATTGTTGATTTCCCCCAATTATTAAAACCAGTAATAAAAAATGCTTGTCTCATTCGAATTGTTTTTGGTGTCGGATTATGGTTACTTGCAACTATATTGGTAAAGTATGTTTTGCCAATAAAGCTAATATAGACAAATTTGCGTAATTGTTCAGTAGTGTAGGCTAGGACATACCGTAGTTCTTTCCCTTAACTTCTGTATTTTCAATTCGGAATTATACGTTTGAGAAGACAGTAATTATAACCTTCTAAAACAACAAAAAATAAATTATGACAACACGGACTTTATATGGGGTTATTCTAAAAATATTTGGGCTAATATTCCTAAGAAATGTAATAGAGCTGATTCCAGCTTTGATTTCGAGTATTATACTAATATTCTCAAATGGAGATGGGGATTATCAAGGAATTTTTGCTTCTATAGGCACAACACTGATCCTTGCATTTTATGCATTTGTAGCATATTACTCTT
>Ga0206892_1031_pt1 | contig 19485 bp, 19 predicted proteins | sample Alteio_BWOrgHeat_56_FD_153257 | JGI IMG/M metagenome (GOLD analysis project Ga0206892, IMG submission 153257) | Enriched cells from forest soil in Barre Woods Harvard Forest LTER site, Petersham, Massachusetts, United States - Alteio_BWOrgHeat_Nextera8 ... | reverse complement strand
TCGCACCCAGCAACCATGACTCACGGCGCTGTCGGCGCGAAAGTGAGAAAAGAAATTGGCATCACCGACGGCATGGTGCGTATTTCGGTAGGGATAGAAAACGTGGAAGACATTCTCGCCGACCTGGATCAGGCGCTGGCTGCGATCTAGAGGTGTCGCGCGCGGGCGCCCGTCCGCGATGAAATTGAAAGATTTCCGCCAATGAATCCTGTCGGTTTGTATTTTGCATCCGGCGAATCACTTTACATAGGCGCTGCCCTACTCCTGCTGGCGGTGATCATGTCGATATATTTAAAGCGTCGACGGTTGCCCCTGCGAAATCTATTGACGTTCTCGGCGTTCGCGTTGATCGTCATGGCATGTCCTCCATTTTCGTGGGGCATTGACGCCGTATTCCTCACCACCTTTGCCATGTGGTTATTCACATCGAACCTTGCTTCGCGAAGGCAGGCGCAAGTGACTCTGCGCGTCGCTTCGACGGTCGTGCTGCTGATGATGTTGCTCTTGTTCCCAGCGATCGAACTTTCTCACCGCGCGATGCCCGTGATCGCTGGCGAGGCCAGCGATCATCTCGTGGTCATTGGTGACTCAATCTCGTCGGGAGTCGATCCCCACGTGGATCCCTGGCCACTCGTCCTTCAGCAAATCACTGGGATTCCAGTAAAAAATTTAGCACGACCGGGTGCGGGCACAGCCGAAGCCCAGGCCATGGCGAAGAGCATTATTCCTCACGACCATCTCTTGCTTATCGAAATCGGCGGGAACGATTTACTGGCAGGTGTGAAATCCAGCGAGTTCGAAGGAGCCCTCGACACGCTTCTGGCACGCGTCGTCACGCCCGGGCGCACAGTGCTAATGTTCGAATTGCCCTTGTTGCCACACAAGATCGCATATGGCCAGATTCAGCGGCGACTTGCAGCCAAGTATGGCATCTACCTGATTCCGAAACGATTTTTCACCGGGGTGATCGGTAGCGCGGACGCAACGTCAGATGGGCTACATCTTTCCAAAGCGGGCTCTCGCCGCATGGCAATTCTCGTGGCGGGAATCTTATCGCCCGTCCTGAAATCGCCTGATGTGACGAACAGTCCTTCGCTACTGCCGAACCATTAACCATTAATTGGGCGCTAGGATTTGCCACCCGAGCAAAATACTTTGCCATCAATTCATGCGACCTTGAGCGAAGAATCTTTACCACAGGGTACACAGGTCACAGGGGATGTAGCGTGCTCCGCCGCACGCCCGGGAGCATATAATGATCACCACCGATGACGCTGACCTCTGGCAAGAAACTCGGCCCTTATGAAATCCAGTCGCCGCTGGGCGCAGGCGGTATGGGGGAAGTGTACCGGGCGACGGACACGCGCCTGGATCGCACGGTAGCCATCAAGATTCTCGCAACGCATCTCTCCTCTTCGCCGGAATTGAAGCAGCGCATGGAGCGCGAGGCCCGCGCGATTTCCTCGTTGAACCATCCCCACATTTGCCAGCTGTACGATATCGGTTCGCAGGACGGCATCGACTACCTCGTTATGGAGTTTCTGGAGGGGGAAACTCTGGCGGAAAGATTGCGCAGGGGTGCGCTGCCGTTGAGCGAGATTTACAAAATCGGAATTGCGGTGGCTGAGGCGCTGGCCCTCGCGCATCGGCACGGGATCGTACATCGGGACCTGAAGCCGGGAAACATTATGCTGACGCAAGGCGGCGCAAAGCTGATGGACTTTGGTTTGGCGAAACCACTTGGCCAGCAGAGCTCCGGGGGGCCATCAGGAACCCGGCCGTCATTCACCGCCGTGGCCACATTAAGCGGGCCGAGTCCCTTGACCCCGCTGACCACGGCGGGCAGCATCGTGGGCACCATCCAATACATGTCGCCGGAGCAGATCGAAGGCAAGGAAGCTGACGAGCGCTCTGATATTTTTGCGCTGGGCGGTGTGCTTTATGAAATGACGACCGGAAAGCGGCCGTTTGAAGGAAAGAGTCAAATTTCGCTGGCCTCATCAATCCTGGAAAAAGATCCCCAGCCGATCACTTCGGTCAAGCCGCAAGTGCCGCCGGCGTTTGAACATGTTGTGACCACGTGCTTACAGAAAAATCCCGAAGATCGTTTCCAAACCGCCCATGACATCAAGTTGGAACTCCAGTGGATTGCTGCTGAGGGAACCGCGCTGGCTGTCGAAGCGCCGCTGGCCGGCTCAAATAAGCGGGAGCGTGTGGGCTGGATCGCGGGCCTTCTAGCCGCGCTAATTCTGGGTGCCGCAGCGATGCTCATCTTCCGTCCAGCCCAGGCGGCGCGCTCCATCCGCACGGTTATCAATCCTCCGGAGAAAACCACGCTCAATCTCACCGGAGATTCCGCCGGGCCTCCCGTGTTGTCCCCCGACGGCGGTTCGATCGCTTTCGCTGCCAGCGATGCAGACGGTAAGACCGCCTTGTGGATTCGTCCGATGAACTCGCTGGAAGCACGCAGGCTTGCGGACACCAACGGCGCTGTTTTTCCCTTCTGGTCACCGGACAGCCGGTCGCTGGGATTTTTCGCTGACGGTAAGTTGAAGACGATTGATCTCAGTGATGGCTCGGTGCAAGCCATTGCCGATGCCCAACTGGGGCGGGGGGGAGCCTGGGGTTCAGGGGGTGTAATCCTGTTCTCTCCCAACCCCACCGCGCCATTGCTGCGGATCAGCAGCAGCGGCGGAACGCCGAGTCCGGTCACCACCATCGACCCGGCCCAGTTTACGTCGCATCGGTGGCCGTTCTTTCTGCCTGACGGTAAGCACTTTCTCTATTTGGCCATTAACCACGACCCTTCCAAGAATTCGATGAATTCCCTTTATTTCGCGTCTCTGGATGGCCGCGAGAATCGACCGCTGTTCCGGGCTCGATCGAACGGAACATACGCGCGTGGATTTCTTCTATTCGCGCGTGGTGATCAGTTAATGGCGCAGCGCTTCGATCCGGCGAAGGGAACGTTGAGTGGCGAACCCAGCAGCCTGGTGAAAGGTGTGATGAACGACGCCAGCACCTGGCACATGGACGCCTCGGCCTCGGAAGATGGATTGCTGGTCTTTGGCAGTGGAGGAAACGCCGATTTGCAGTTGGTTTGGATGGATCGCAGCGGTAAGCAGGTTGGCACGATCGCCGACAAGTTCACCAACTTGCAACAAGTGGAGCTTTCCCCACAAGGCGATCGCCTTGCGCTCCAGATTGACACCGGGGAAAACGACATCTGGGTGCAGGATCTGGCGCGCGGCGTGCGCACTCGGCTTACTTTCGGACCGGTTGCCAACACTTCGCCAGTCTGGTCGCCCGATGGCAAATGGATAGCCTACTCCTCCAGCCGCGACGGGCGCTATTGCATTTATCGCAAGCCCGCCGATGGCAGCGGTGCGGAAGAGCTTCTGTTCGCCGGCGACGAGAAGGTGACCCTGCCCGACGATTGGTCGCACGATGGCAAATACTTGTTCTATTCGCATATGGTTGCGGGAGGGCCCTCGATGGAAAGTTCTGTGTTGCCGCTCGAGGGGGACCGCAAACCGCAATTATTGGTGCCAAAGGGCGGTGCCCCGGCACTTTCCCCCGACGGCCATTGGCTCGCCTACATATCGTCGGAATCGGGTGCGGCAGAAATATACGTTGTGGCCTTCGGCGGCAGGACGGGCAAGTGGCAGGTTTCCGCCAACGGCGGCGTCGGGCGGGTGCGGTGGAGCAAGGACGGCAAAGAGCTTTATTACATGAACTACACCTTCAACCTCTTTGCGGTACCCGTAAAGAACGTGGGTGGCGTCCTGCAATTCGGCGCGGCACAAATGCTCGTCGCGAATACCTCCGCGCCGCAGGTCTTCTACGACGTCACTCCCGACGGCAAAAAGATTCTGATCGACCGCATTGCCCAGCAGGTAAGCCAGTCCGTCACGGTGGTCACAAATTTTGCAGCAGAATTGAAGAAGTAAGACGCCTCGGGAGCGATAGTTGAGGGAGATCGTTTCAGAGTGGGCGCACCGGTACGGTGGAATATAATGGCGCTCACCGATGGCTCTGAACGCTGGCACCAAGCTCGGTCCCTATGAAATTCTGTCCCCCCTCGGTGCGGGCGGCATGGGAGAAGTGTATCGAGCCCGCGACTCGCGGCTGAAACGGGAAGTGGCCGTCAAGGTTTTACCGCCATCGCTTTCTCTAGATGCCGACCGGCTGCGCCGTTTTGAACAAGAAGCCCTGGCCACAGCCGCGCTCAACCATCCCAACATTCTCGCCGTATTTGACATCGGATCGAACGACGGATCTCCCTATGTTGTATCTGAACTTTTGGAAGGGGAAACGCTGCGGGAACGCTTGCGCAGCGGCGGACTCCCGGTGCGTAAGGCTTTGGACTACGCATTGCAAATCGCGCATGGGCTCGCCGCCGCCCATGAAAAAGGCATCGTTCATCGCGACCTCAAGCCGGAGAATTTGTTTATCACCAAAGATGGCCGGGTGAAAATACTCGACTTCGGGCTGGCCAAACTGACTCAGGTCGAAGCTGCCACACAAACTTCGCTCGCCACCATGACCCACGTCACCGAGGCCGGCGTGGTGATGGGAACGGCCGGATACATGTCGCCTGAGCAGGTACGTGGCGTGGCTGTCGATTCTCGCTCTGACATTTTCGCCTTCGGAGCGATCCTCTACGAAATGCTCTCCGGCAAGCGTGCATTCCATGGCGACACCCCAGCGGACACTATGAGTGCCATCCTGAAGGAAGAGCCGCCGGACCTGGCTGAGACCAATCGTAATGTTTCTCCCGCACTGGAGCGGATTGTGCAGCATTGCCTGGAGAAAAGTCCCGAGCAGCGCTTCCACTCAGCGCGCGATGTAGCGTTTGATTTGGAAACGCTTTCGGCGATCTCCGGTAGCAGCGCGTCGATGCGCGCTGAACCGGTCGCGAGTCCGCGAACCGGGCGGCGTGCTCTGTCCATCGCGGCTGGCGTGGCGTTAGCTGCGCTGATTTTCTTCGCAGGCCGCTTCTCTGTCGCGCGGGGGGCGGCTAACGCCGCACCCGAGATCCATCAGCTTACTTTCCGCCGCGGTCGAGTCGGCGAGGCCAGGTTTGCTCCCGACGGACAAACCGTTGTCTACGCTGCATCCTGGGAAGGCGCTCCGAGAGAGATCTTCACAACATCCGAGCAGAGCCCCGAGGCTCGCAGCCTCGAACTAAAAGACGCGGAGGTGCTGGCAATCTCCAGCACGGGGCAGCTGGCGATCAAACAACAGCCGCATAATGCCGGGGCATTCGCTCGTCCGGGCATTCTGGCCACAGTCCCGTTGAGCGGCGGGTCGCCACGTGCTCTTCTGCAAGATGTGGAGGCGGCGGATTGGTCGCCGGATGGGGCTCAGATGGCGGTGATTCAGCGAACTGCCGAGGGATATTCGTTGCAGTATCCCATCGGCAAGACGCTGTTCACGGCGCCGCACTGGGTCAGTCACGTACGCATTTCGCCTTCAGGCGAGCGCGTGGCGTTCGAGAACCATCCCTTCGGCGGCGACGAAGGTTCGGTGATGGTGATCGAGAAGTCAGGCAAAGTACGTGAACTCTCGTCGGGATTCCTGTCGCTTCAAGGTTTGGTTTGGGCCCCGGATGAGAAGGAAGTCTGGTTCACCGGCACCCGCGTGGGTGGCAACCGCGCACTCCTCGCCGTGTCGCTCTCGGGCAAGGAACGCGTGGTGTCGAGAATTCCTGGCTGTCTTACCGTGCGCGACATCGGGCCCGAATCGCGTGTGCTCATGACGGAATCTTACGAACGCGCCATCATGATGGCGCAATTGCCGGGTGCGAATGAGAAAGATTTGTCGTGGTTCGACTACGGCATTCCCTCGGGACTCTCCGCTGACGGCAAGTCGATTCTCATGTCTGAGGTCGGCGAAGGAGGTGGAGCCCACTACACAACTTACCTGCGTCCCGCCGATGGTTCGCCGGCGATTCGTTTGGGCGAGGGTCAATCTGCCGACATCAGCAACGATGGAAAGTATGGGCTCAGCCGCGTCATGGGTAACACGACGAAGATATATCTACTGCCGACGCAGGGCGCACCCAGGGAGTTGCCGATGGGGGCGATTGAACCGGGTACGGTCGCGCTTTTTGTGCCGGGCAAGCACAAAGTTCTGTTTGATGGGAGCGAGCCCGGACATAAGCCGAGCATTTACCTGCTAGATCCGGATTCGAGCGCCTTGCCGAAAGCTGTCGTCCCCGAAGGCGTGCACGGGCTGGCCGGAGTCACGAGCGATGGCAATTTTCTGCTCGGGCGCAACGAAAAGCGCGAACCCATGTTTTACCCCATCGCCGGCGGCGACCCGAAACCGGTGAAAGGAATGCAACCGCAGGAACAGATTTTTGGCATTGCCAGCGACGATCGTACTTTGTTCATTGGACACTCGGGCGAGCTGCCGCAGAGGCTTGACCGGCTGGACTCCACCACCGGCGAGCGCAAACCTTGGAAAGAAATCTCGCCATCGGATCGCACCGGAACCGATATGATAGGAAACCTCAGAGTGTTCCAGGACGGCAAAGCCTACTTATACTCGTATTTCCGCAGTCTGTCTGAACTTTACGTTTTCAGGGGATTGAAATAACTCTACCACCGGCCGATCCCCCCGCTTATTTATCGGCGCTTCCGTGGCGCCAGACGCAGCGATTGGATGAGAGATTGAAGGTCGGGAGGAAGTTTGCAGTCAACCGCGATTTCATCTCCCGTCCGCGGGTGAACAAATTGCAAACGCACCGCGTGAAGAGCGACGCGAGCGATCCGTTTCTCTGATGCCTCCGCGGGAGCATATTTTCTATCGCCAACAATGGGATGGCCGACTGCGGCAAGCTGCACACGGATCTGGTTTTGCAATCCTGTCTCCAAGGTTACTTTGACTAACGAAGCTTCCCGGCAGGTGCTAGTGACGCTATACCGAAGCTCTGCACGGGCAGCTTTTGAGTCTCTCTCGCTGCTCAACTTCTGGAACATTCCCTCGCGTCGAAAGTAATGCACCAGTGTCGCTTCCTTGGGCGTGAGCTGCCCCCGAACTACAGTCACATACTCGCGCAGCGGTGTGTGTTGGAGAAATTCTCGTATGAGGGCCTCGCGATCCGTTTGGGTCTTGGCGAATAGCAAAACGCCGGAGGCAAAGCGATCAATACGATGCACGACCAACACACGCTCCCTCTTTTTCTTGAATTCATCTATAAGAATTGACAGTGCCGAGGGTGCATCGGAACCTTCCACAGGCACCGCCAAAAGTCCCGGAGGTTTATTAACCGCAACCACCGCATCATCCTCATAGAGCACGGCCAGTTCGCGCGAGAAACCAGATCTCCGCCTGCGGTTGTTTCGGTTATAGACATTGGGCTTGCGGGGAAGCTTCGTCATGGCTCTCCCGCACTTGAATCCGCGAGCCACTTCAAATACTGCGGACTGCCATCCTCAATCGTGATCGACATGCACTCCGGCAACTCATACGAGTGCATCTCCAGAATCGCGTCGCGCACGCGATCAAAGGGCGCCGCGGTTTTGATCAGCAGCATCCACTCCTCAGCTTCTTCCACTTTCCCTTTCCATCGATAAATGGACACAACTTTCGGCACAATGTTCACGCAAGCCGCCAGCTTGCGCTCGAGTAAACCCTCGGCAATCCTCCGAGCCTCGTCCACCGCGCCCGCGGTAGTCAGTACGATTCTGTTGTCAGTCATATAGAATTGCTCTCAGAAATTCTTGTTCCAAGCCAAGATTAGCACTTTAGAAGGTGAGACAAGAATCGGCTTGGTTTTGCTTTTCCACCACTCTCAATATGCCCACACCCATTAAATTCGGCACTTCAGGATGGCGCGCCATCATGGCGGAAGAGTTCACCTTCGCCAACGTTCGCCGCGCGGTCAGCGGCATCGCCCGCTACGTGGCCGCGCAGAAACCCTCCGGCGCCCGCGTCATTGTTGGTCGCGACCCGCGCTTTTTAGGCGAAACTTTCTGTTCCATGGCGGCCGATATTCTCACCGCGCACGGCATCACGCCGCTGGTCATCGCGGAAGTCGCTCCTACGCCCGCCATCGCTTACGCCGTCACCCGCGAACATGCGGATGGAGCCATCAACTTTACCGCCTCGCACAATCCGCCGGAATACAACGGCATCAAATTCTCTACACCCGACGGCGCGCCTGCCTTGCCGGAAGCCACCCGGCAGATTGAAGCGCAAATCACGGCCTTTGACAGCGACAGCAACCCGCCACCCGTTACAAACACGCCCCAGCAACAATCCCTGGATCCCCGCGCAACTTATCTCGCCCGCCTGCGCGAGATCATCGACTTCGATGTCATGCGCAAGGCCGCGTTGCGCGTAGTCTACGATCCGCTATGGGGAGCCGCCCGCGGCTATCCCGACGCGCTTTTGCGCGAGGCCGGAGTCGAAGTTGGGACCGTCCACGACTATCGCGACGTCCTCTTCGGAGGCCATGCCCCCGAGCCCGATGACCATCTCCTCGAAGACCTTCGTGAAAAGATGCGTTCCATCAAAGCGCACATCGGCATCGCCACCGACGGCGACGCCGACCGCTTCGGCATTGTCGACGAAGATGGCACGTTTTTCCAGCCCAACTACATCATCGCCCTGCTGTTCGACTATCTCGTCGAAAGTCGCGGATGGAAAAACGGGGTAGGGAAGTCCGTGGCCACAACCAATCTCATCAATGCCCTGGCGCAGCACCACAAGGTTGAACTGCACGAGACCCCGGTGGGCTTCAAATACATCGGAGAACTGATCATGCAGGACAAAGTCGTCATCGGCGGTGAAGAAAGCGCTGGCCTTTCCATCCGCCATCACGTGCCCGAGAAAGACGGCATCCTTGCTGGCCTGCTGTGCTGCGAAATGGTCGCCCGTCGTGGCAAGCCATTATCCCGCCAATTGCAAGACCTATTTGTCAAAGTTGGTTCCTTTTACCCGCAGCGCGACAACTTCCGCTTGACGCCGGATGTTAAAGCGAAGTTCACTGAGAAGCTGGGACAGAATCCTCGCGACTTCTTTGGCCGCAAGGTTAAGGAAGTGGTGCGCACTGATGGCCTCAAGCTGATTTGCGACGACGGCTCGTGGGTGTGCTATCGCCTTTCCGGCACTGAGCCGGTGGTTCGCGTCTATTCCGAAGCCGGTAGCAAAGGTGAACTGGCGAAGTTGAGCGCAGCGGCGAAACAATGGATCTTCGAGTAGGGCGTCTCCCCAAAGTTCGGATCATGCAGCGGCCAGAAGAAAGTCTGCGCACGCTGGTGGGGCGCGCTCCCCAAGCAGAAGCCTGGGCCGACCGCACCATGGAGAAATTCCGCCCCACTCTTACTCTGCTCTACAACATTCGCCGTCGGCTCGCGACCGGAGCCGTCGTCGTGTTGACCATTTGGATGTTTGCCCATGTCATGTTTGGAGCCAATGGCATGGTCGTGTACCGTCAGAAGAAAAACGAATATCAAAGCCTGCAAAAAGAAATCGAGGCTCTGCAAAAAGAAAATGACGGCCACACGCAGCAGGTAAAATCCTTGCAGACTGGTGACCCGAAGGTGATTGAGAAAGAAGCCCGCGAGCAACTGCGCTACGCGCGTCCCGGAGAAGTGGTGTACGTGTCGCCTTCACCCGCCCCGCCGCCCGTTCCCAGCACCGACGCCGCCCGCAAATAGTTCCAATTTGACGCTATCCAAAGTGCGGGAATTTCGTCACCTTTATAAGCGCTTCCGCTCAATTTGTTTGTGTTATAGTTCAAGAAATTCCTTTGGCAAATTGCAAGGCTGGGGCCGGTATGAGCTCACCTTGCTGCTGGCTTGCATGTCCGCAGCGGAAACGCCGTGCACGTCATGGTTGGTTGCAAAAATCTGCGGCTCTGCCGCTAAATGAGGTTTACCATGAAAAAAGTATTGATGAGTTGTCTTTCCGTTTCAGCTCTGTTCTTCATGATTGCTGTAGCTTCCGCCGCCGACCAGTCCACAGTCAACGGATACGTCAGCGACTCCCAATGCGGCGCCAAGGGTGCCAACGGCAGCCACGCCGCCTGCATGACCAAGTGCCTGGCCAAGGGCGCCAAGACCGTCATCGTGACCGACAGCGACCAAAAAGTGCTGACCGTCGATAATCCCGATGCACTCAAGGGACATGAAGGCCATCACGTCGCGGCTACCGGCACGGTCAGCGGCGATTCCTTCCACGTCGACAGCATCAAGATGCTCTGATTTTTGGGATTTACTGCTGAACCGAGGGCGGCCCCGCGCCGCCCTTTTTTTTTCACCGAGTTTGTGAGTCGCGGCGGAGTCGCAACACGGAATTCTCCCAAGAACTTCTCTGTGACCCGGAGTGTCTGTGGTGAATAAAGCTGTCCCTGTTACCGCACCACGCCCTCCATCGGCGAACTCGCCGTAGCGTAAAGTTTCCGCGCCATCCGGCCCGCCAGATAAGCCTGTCGCCCCGCGATCACGCCGTGTTTCATCGCCTCGGCCATCAACACCGCATCTTGCGCGCCGGCGATGCCGGTGTTCATCAAAACCGCGTCTACTCCCAACTCCATCGCGATCGTCGCATCGGAAGCCGTACCCACCCCGGCATCCAGAATCAGCGGGACAAACGTGATCATCTCCCGCAGAATCCGAATGTGCGCCGCATTCTGTATCCCCAGGCCGCTTCCAATGGGCGCGCCCAAAGGCATGATCGCGCTGGCTCCCGCGTCCAATAACCGCTTGGCGAAAACGATATCGTCCGATGTATATGGCAGCACCGTAAATCCTTCTTTCACCAAAACGCGCGTCGCCTCCAGCGTAGCCTGGATGTCGGGATACAGAGTCGCCTGATCGCCAATCACCTCCAGCTTCACCCAATCCGACAAGCCAACTTCGCGGCCCAGCCGCGCCGCCCGAATCGCCTCATCCGCCGTATAGCACCCCGCCGTATTCGGCAAAAGAAAATATTTATGCGTATCAATGTAATCCAGCAACGAGTCTTTACTGCGGTCCAGATTCACCCGCCGCACCGCTACCGTAACCATTTCCGCGCCGCTGGCTTCCAGAGCGCGCGCCGTCTCCGCAAAAGACTTGTATTTCCCCGTTCCAACAATCAGCCGGGAGCGGAACTCCCGCCCTGCGATAATCAGTGTGTCCGCCATAGCCTCATTGTAATAAACCTCAGGGCAACCCCTGGGCCACAAGTGTGAAAAAGATTGCGCTCTCCCCGGGCCTCCGCCCCCAACCTCAACAGAGAGGCCACTTAGGTTTGGTACCGGGCTTGCTTATCTTAGGGATTGAGCGGACTGGAAAGCCCGCCCCGTTGGAGGTTTAACCCTATGAAAACTGCTGTTTTCGCGATTTGTTTTCTCTGCGCCACGGGCGCCTTTGCCCAGGTCGGTGCCCAGAGTTTGAGCGCCGATCCTCAGATACTTCAGCTTACCAGCCATCCCATGCACGCTTCGCAACACCCCATGGGAGAGGAACAGAGCCTGCTAACCAGTTCTGGCTTCACCTCTGCGACCGGGGATCGCCCCTTGTGGGAGTTCGCCAGCAATCGCCCCGAAGTTCCCCTGGGTGACATTGCCCGCAACCTGAAAAAAGAACACCTGACTGCCAAGAAAGCCGAGAAAGTCCTGAACGACTAGCCTTCGCGCTTAGCCGCTGAAATCTGGCGGATTCCATCTGTCATCTTGAAGTTTGTCCCGTGCCAAGCACGGGACAAACTAGATCCCGACCGACCCAGCCATCGCGCGTATTCCGCGAAGGAAGTCCACTTTCTCCCGACCTATTATGACCCAGCTATTCCCGCGTACCCACCGCAGCCGCGCTTTCAGCCTCCGCATACATCTCATCAATCTTCTGGCGATACCGCTCCTCCACCACCCGCCGCCGCAACTTCATGCTCGCCGTAAGCGCCCCATTCTCCGTCGAGAATTCCTCCGCCACTAGCAGGACTTTCTTCAATTGTTCAAAGCGCGCCAGGCGTCGGTTCAAATCGGCAACAATTCCTTGGTACAGGTACTGCACCTCGGGATGCGCGACTAGCTCCTCCCGCGACGTGAAGGCTATTCGATTGGTGCGCATCCACTCTTCCAATACCGGAAAATTCGGTGCGATCAGCACCGCAGGAAATTTTCGCTTGTCTCCCAAAACCGCCGCTTCCGCAATCAGGGCATTGTGCTTCAAGGAATTCTCCAGCGGCTGCGGAGCAATAAACTTCCCGCCGGAAGTCTTGATCAAGTCTTTCTTGCGATCGGTGATCGACAAAAATCCATCTTCGTCCAGGTTCCCAATGTCGCCCGTCTTGAACCATCCATCCACCATTGCCTCCTGCGTTTCCTGGGGACGATTCCAGTAACCCTTGAACACCGAAGGCCCACGCACCAGCACCTCGCCGTCCTCCGCAATGCGTACTTCAACATTCGGCAAGGGCTTGCCGACGGTTCCAATTTTGTGCGCCAGCGGATTGTTCAACGCAATCACCGGAGAAGTTTCCGTCAACCCATATCCCTCGTAAATGCGAATCCCAATGTCCGCGTACCACTTCGCCAGCTCGCGCCCCAGCGGCGCACCTCCAGAAATAAAACTTTCCGCCCGCCCTCCCAAGCCGGCGCGCACCTTGGAATAAACCAGCGCATTGGCGATCTTCCACGCTGTCGATGTCGGAGTTTTACCCGCGAGGATCTCTGCTCGATGGTCCCGCCCCACCGCCAGCGCCCAACGGTAAATCCATTTCTTGGGAAAGCCTTTTGCCTTGGCATCGACTTGCGCGTGAATCTTCTCGTAAAGCCGTGGCACGCCAACAAAGATGGTCGGCCGCACTTCCATCAACGCCTGGGGAAGCTGTTCCATGACGGACACACAAGCCAGAGTGACTCCGCGCCACAGCATCGCGAAATCCAGATGCCTCGCCGTGACATGCGACAACGGAAGAAACGAAACACTGATCTCGCCTTTATCAAGCACAAATCCCGTGAGTGAGAAAGAAAGATTCGCAGTCACATTGCCGTGCGTCAGCATCGCCCCCTTGGGCGTGCCTGTAGTTCCCGAGGTATAAATAATGGTGGCCAGGTCGTCGGCTCTGGCGGTGCGCGCCTCAGCATCAAATTTGTCGTCGCGCTCTTTCGGTCCCGCCAGCATCAGACCCTGCATCGACGCGGCGTCGGCCATCTTCATTTCATCCATCACCACCATGGTTTCAACCGCAGTCTGGCTGCGAATGGCTTTCACCTTCTGCAACTGCTTTTCGCCAGAGACGAAGATGAGCCGCGCCCCGGAATCCTTCAAAACGTAAGCGGTTTGGTCCTCGGTCAAAGTCGCATAAACAGGGACAACGACCGCCCCTGACAGCAGACAGGCAAAATCCGCCACCGTCCACTCCAGCCGGTTCTCGCTGAGAATGGCAACCCGATCCCCTTTGCGAATCCCGCACGCCCGTAACCCGCGCGCAACCCCAACCACCCGCTGATAGAACTCAATCGAAGAAACAGAAACCCACTGGATCGCCTGGCGATGCATCATCACCACACGATCGTTGCGATCGACTACCTCAAAAAAAATATCGTTAAGGGTATTCAGACGCATGCCATTGCCAAAACACTCCGTAGAGACGCAGCTAGCTGTATTTCAAGATATCCTCACCCAGGAGCGGTAGGCCAGCAAACTGGTGTTGTCCGCAAAGGTACCCAAAGCGATCCGGGGGAAGACTCCCTTTTGGCGCGCAGCGCCATCCCTAGGACAAAATCCTGAAATCCGCGGCCGGCTTTCCAAGAAGCTATTTTGCTGCCACAATAGAACCCCGTAAGGAGTAATCGAATGCGAAAAGTCGCGCTCACTGCAATCGCGGCATGGATGCTGGTTGGTGGATCCCTCATCACCCCGCTGCGTGCCGCAGACAATAAACCAGCAATGCCGCCTCCGGCGCTCAAAGTCGGCGACGTTGCCCCCGACTTCAAGCTGCAATACTTCGATGGCAACGATCTGAAAGATGTGACCCTCAGCGAATACCGCGGCAAGAAAAATGTCGTGCTGGCGTTCTACATCTTCGCCTTCACCGGGGGTTGAACCGAGCAAATGAAAAACTTCCAGAAGAATCTGCAAAAACTGGAAGCTACCGACACCCAGGTCCTGGGTGTGAGCATGGATAGCGCCTTCGCCAACAACGCCTTCGCCAAACAAATTGGAGTAACTTTTCCCCTGCTGAGTGATTGGGGAGGCGAAACCACGCGCCGCTACGGCGTTTACCTCGACAAATACAAAGCCGCCCGCCGCATAAATTTCCTAATCGGCAAAGACGGCAAGATTATGGAGGAACAAATCGACAGCGCCGCCATCGATCCCACAAAAATCGTGGACGCCTGCGAGCGTCCTAAACTAAAAAACTAGCGCCCCAAGTTTGACCCTACCGGGTCCGGTTGCTATGATGAAAAAGCGGGGTGGAGCAGTCTGGTAGCTCGTTGGGCTCATAACCCAAAGGTCGTAGGTTCAAATCCTACCCCCGCAACCAACGCCATCAATAATTTAGGGCGCCCATCACGGGGCGCCCTTTTCGATTTGTCCGTGTTTTGTCCGTATTCTGCGGAGCACTGTTGTTACGTGTCGAGTTTCAATGGACTCTTCCGCAATGCGTGCCCAAACAACCAACCACTTTCGCGGGGGCGCGACCGCCGCGTTTTCAGGAGACATTGCCGAGCGAAGAGCGTCTGACGAGTCCCGCGGTCCACAGGGATCGCAAATGGCTCAAGTAGCATGTGCCAGGCAAGGAGTTGGGTGCCCGTGCCGACCTGGTCGTCTTCGTAGCAATTCTCTATGACAGGGATGCGGTTCCGCTGCGAAGTGCGGGCGACATTCTCGATGCAAATCCTCGAAGCCGCAGGCGGCTGCTGTGCGGCTGAAATCTAAGCGCATCGCTGATCGCGCACGAGTGACCCGTTCACCACCCCAGGGTCAATGAGTGTAATGGCGATTTAACGTCAGTTGGGACAGTCGGTTTCGTCCTAGATCCAATGGCATAGGGGCAGTGCTCTTTGAGAGCTTTCAGAAATCAAAGAAGTCGGCCTGCGCACACGACCGGAAGTGAATGCACTCTTGACAGTGACAGCGCGTCAGGCAATACTTTGCGGCTCGGCATCAAGTGCTGGAACCGAGACTGGCTACAGCTGAGGAGAAGCTTAATGAAATCGCGATTCGGTATCGTTTTTGCGCTCGTTGTACTGGTGAATTGTGGTTCAGCGGCGGCATCCATAATTAAGGTTCCGACCGATCAGCCCACGATTCAAGATGGTATCAACGCCGCAGTGAGTGGCGACACGGTGCTGGTAGCCCCGGGGACTTACACAGAGAACGTCAATTTTAACGGAAAAGCGATCGTGGTAAGGAGTTCAGGCGGGCCGAAGATAACAATTATTGACGGAGGAAGTCTGGGGGCGGTGGTTACGTTTTCGAGCGGGGAGACGAATGGGTCGGTGCTAAGTGGATTCACCCTTCAGCATGGCAGTAGCAGCGGTGTGTATATGAACTTCGCGTCTCCGGTGGTCATGGACAATATAATCGCGAACAATAGAGCGGAGTTTGGCGGTGGAATGTCCATCGGCGGCCCTTCGACGGCGCAAGTCTTGCGAAATACGTTCATCGGCAACGTCGCTTCCGCGGGAGGGGGAGCGATTGAGTTGTTCGCAGCGGGAAGCGTTCGCATCGAAAACAACCTATTCACGAAGAACAATGGAGGCGGCCAAGGTGGTGCGGTCTATATGGTGAACGAGGCAGACGAGCTCATCGTGCAGAACGTGATGTACGACGATGTGGCCTCGTCGGGGACGGAGTTTTATAGTTTGATTCCGCAGAGCACCACTGGATACCGCTTGATTAACAACACGATCGTCAGCACTAATGTGAATGCGGACGCGGCCGTGGTTGCTGACGGATTCAACACCAATGCCAAGATCATCAACAATGTGATCGTCGCGCCTGGGATGTCAGCGGCGCTGATATGCAATGAGATTTATTGGGATGGCCCGCCGATCGTGAAGTTCAATGATGCCTGGAGCCCGCGAGGGATTTGGTACGGGGGAATGTGCGCAGAGGACGGAGGGATAAAAGGCAACATTTCGGCGAACCCGAAGTTCGTGAGCTCGACAAATTTCAAGCTGAAAAACAATTCTCCGGCCGTAGATGCGGGCACAACTTTGGCCCCTGATTTGCCTAAGAGAGACTTTGCCGGCAAGCCTCGAATTGAAGGCGGGAGTATCGATATGGGTGCTTACGAGAATCAAAAAGTCTCGGCCCGAAGGTTGGGATACGAAACCTGCACTGCCGCTGCGCACGAAGCCAAACTTCGAGACGAAGAGGGCTCTAGGGCTGAGTGCCTAGAAGATTATTGATCATGAACGGAGATCTTCCTCCATCCTCACGAAGCAGGCCATCGGGGCCGACGACGAAGAAAGCATTCGCCGAGGTGACGGTCACGTAACCGTAGTTGTCCGCCGTGATTGAAATCGGAGTCTGCGAGATGTCGTCAAGCTGAGTGACGACGTAGGTATGCTTGTTCACTTCGACCGGCACCGTGCTGTTGCTGGTACCAAGCACAAGGTAGCCTTTGTTAGCGGCCAGGAATACGACAGCTTGACTGCCACCGACCAGTGGAAGTGAGATCATCTTCTTCAGCGTAAACTCGGTGTGATCGTACGACCCCGCTATCGTATCTACTCTTTGATAGACATAAACTGCCACGCCGTTTTGGCCCGAGCCATAAGCTTGGTCAATTACATAGAGGAATCGCGTGACGGTACCTTCCCTGATGTCTTCAACCTTGGCGTTCTCAAGGATGGAACCGATCTGCCCGAATGGTCCTAGTTGTCCCGCGCCATAGCAACCTTCCCCGCCCCCGACGGAACCGCATACGACCCAAGACAGCGTGGTCTTTGCGCCATCGGTCGTGTACGTCGTGTACAAGCCAGAGTCAATGCTCGCTGCCCAGCAGAACGTGCTGCCAATTAGCAGCAAAAACGAAGTCGTCATAAGTCGTCGGACGAACATGGAAGGTCCCCCCTTATTCGCAGAAATTGTGTTCAACTTCTCACGACATCCCGTTTCCACACTCTGAAGCGGGTGTCCAAGACGGAGCGGCTGAGGTTACACCGATGCCGAGTGTACAGGAATAGAACATCGAGTGCCATCCCTCTCGCAAAGGGGGTGTGCCGATGACTGTCGAGAACAGGCCATTTCACTCAAAACCCTCTGAGCCTACCTAAGCCCTGCTTGCAATGCCCACGCGGTCTGTGCCGTAGTTCCAATCCTGCGGCATAGGAGGCCGTCGTTATGGGCAAACAGAGAATTAAACCGAATTACCGTCGCCGAGTGCTTCGCTTGCCCGATCTAGATCATTGCAAACTAGCGGTGCTCAATAGCCTCGGATCACCGGCTTCGCGCCGTGTTTACGAGTACGCCATCGATCACTTCATTGCTTGGTATTGCTCCGAACCTCGCCTCGCCCTCAACCGCATCGTCGTTGTACGCTATCGCCTATATCTGGAATCGCGGCATCTGGCTGCCAACACCATCAACCAGCAGCTTGCAGCCGTGCGGCGCCTGGCTCACGAAGCCGCCGACTCAGGCTTGCTGAGTCCCGAATTGGCCGCGGGGATCAGCCGAGTCAAAGGGGTCAAGCAGCTTGGGTTCCGCTCCGGCAACTGGTTGAGCGTAGAGCAAAGTTCAGAGGTGCTGAAACGTGCTCATGGCGACAGTATGCGTGCCAAGCGCGACTACGCGATGCTCGCCATGCTATTCGGTTGCGGGTTTCGCAGGTCGGAACTTGTGGGCTTGGGGTTGGATGACATCCAGATGCGTCAGGGGCACTGGGCGGTGGTGGATCTGATCGGCAAGGGCGGTCACATCCGCACCGTGCCCATTCCGAATTGGGTGAAAGCCGCTCTCGATCAATGGACACGAGCCGCTGGGGTTTATGAGGGCAAAATCTTTCGCGGTCGCCGGACGGGGAAAGGTGTGGGGTAGCGGCCTCTCGCAGAACGTTGTCTGGTACGTGGTCAGAACCTGCTGCGAGAGAGCAGGCTTGGAGCATATTGCCCCACACGACCTGCGGCGAACCTGCGCGAAGCTGTGCCACACGAGCGGTGGCGAGCTGGAGCAGATTCAATTCTTGCTGGGGCATGCATCCGTTCAGACGACGGAACGCTATCTCGGCTGCAAACAGAATCTCGGACACCCGGTCAACGATCTTTTTGACCTCGCAAAGGACAGGCGGCTGCATGAAAACGATGATGAATCCGTCACAGCGAAAGCGCCTGACCCCTGTAGAAAAGGCATCGGGGCAAGCGATAGAATGCCGGCACGGAGGATCGAGCCATGAACAGCCCGCCTGCGACTCAAGACAACTATCCCTGCCAGAACAAACCGATTTGGTCGAGGTCAGAAAAGGCCATCGCCTGCAGAGCCTTCGACGCTGCTCTGGGCCAGGAGCTTCACGAAGTGATTCAAGAAGCAAAGCGGATGGCCAACGAGATCCAGAAGTCGTCGGATCTATGGGACCTAGAACATCACCTGACCCAACGCCATGAAGAGATTGATCGCAAATACGACTTTCGCGGTTCGCGACTCACAGATGTGTTGGGGAGACTCCTGTACGAAAATCGGCTCGGCGAGGAAGGTCTGCGCGGATTGCCGGAAGAGAAGATGAAAACGATCCGTTCTTTCGCTCAGTTTCTCAGAGACGGCGCAGCCTGATCTGCATTTGAGCGCTATGGCCCGGTTTCGTCAACTATGATTTGCCGGTGTCGGGAAAGCATTTAAATCTAAGGCCCTATGAAGACTGGCGACAGAGTGAAGCTAGTTGGCATTCCACCCGATTTGCGAGATAAAGACGACATGCAAACCCGCACGCTCTTTGAGAAGTGCCTTGGGCAGACGTTCGTTGTTGTTGATGTCGAGTCCTTCGACGGTGTGCCGTTTCCACTGGCGAAACTGGATGTGGGTCACGTGCTTGGAAAACAGCCGTGGGAGCACACTATCTGGGTCGAACCCGAATATCTGGAAGTGGAAGCACCCTGAATGTCGGCATTGAGTCGGGTTTTGAGCGATATGGACTGTTCTCAACAGCTATGTGCGGCTGGGCTGAAGTTGCCGTGAAACGGTCGCGCCTATTTACGCTTGGAACAAATACCATATGAAACGCCTTGCGAGATGCGCTGTGATTTCGGGTAGCATCGGCATATTTACGGCCATGGCTCTCTACATATCGGCTTTTGCGCTCGCCTTCCTAGCCCATCGTAGCCTCAACTCCCACGTCATTTTTGCTCTCGCTCCTGCGATGATTCTGGGGCTAGCGGACCCAACTACGCTTGGGGGCAACTTGCTTCTTGTCGGAATCGTTCTTGGCACGAACTTCGTCCTTTATGGCTTTCTGGGGCTTGCGCTGTTCGGAGTATGGACTCTGTTCCGGCATCTCACGACATGGCTACAACGAAATCGCCATTACACTCATTGAACCGGG
>Ga0206892_1029_pt1 | contig 19963 bp, 17 predicted proteins | sample Alteio_BWOrgHeat_56_FD_153257 | JGI IMG/M metagenome (GOLD analysis project Ga0206892, IMG submission 153257) | Enriched cells from forest soil in Barre Woods Harvard Forest LTER site, Petersham, Massachusetts, United States - Alteio_BWOrgHeat_Nextera8 ... | reverse complement strand
CGTGACGTAGTTTTCAATGATGCCGTTATGCACCACGACAATGCGTCCAGTGCAATCGCGATGAGGATGGGCGTTTTCTTCGGTTGGGCGTCCATGCGTGGCCCAGCGGGTGTGGCCAATGCCGAATGATCCGTCGAGCGGCTTGAGGCGAAGAACTTCTTCCAGGTTGCGCAGCTTACCTTCCGCACGTCGGATTTGCAGCCCGTCACCGTTGCCGCCGACCGCGATCCCCGCCGAATCGTAGCCGCGGTACTCCAGACGGCGTAGCCCCTCAATAATAACGGGGACAACGCTCTTTTTGCCGACGTATCCAACAATTCCACACATGTTTTGCTCCTGCTAAACTCGGCCGTCGTGAGCGCGAGCCGCCGCTTCCCTCGGGATGAGAGATCAAGTGTCGTCGCTCGGCAAAAAATCCCGGGCGATAACACTTTTATTCTTCCAGCGAAAAGCGAAACTCTTCAATCACAGGATTGGTCAGGACCTCGCTCGCAATGCGTCCGACTTCCGCTTCGGCCTCAGCCCGGGTCAGGCCGCCGTCGAGCGTAAGCTCGAAATATTTTCCCTGGCGAACTTCCTCCAGGCCCTTGTATCCCAACTTCTTAAGAGCGCCGTGGATGGTCTTTCCCTGCGGATCCAGAACACTCTTCTTCAGCGACACGTATACGTAAGCTTTCATGGGGAGTGGCCCCATTATACGTGAGGTTGCTGGGCAAGAAGTTAATCCGCGGGCCTAGCCCGATTGGGCCAGTCGGGCGTCCAGATCTGCGAGGGCGCGCTGCAAAAGCTCGCGATGTCGCGGGTTTTGCGCAGACTCAAGTTGTTGAAGCACGTTCTGGCGAGATAAGAGCAAACCATGCTTTTTGCGACGATTCGCTATTTCAGCAACGCTGAGCCGCGGAGATGCCGGGGACGGAACTGACTTGGCCTGAGACTGCTGCTCTTCTACCGACTTACTTTCCCATCCTCTGGCCACTCCTGCGATTATACCCGCCCCGTAGTCTCTTTCCATGCCCATTCTTGTTACGAAGTTTCCGTAGAATCCAAGCATTGAATCAAAAGATGAACCTTCCAAGTTGGCACGGATGATGCCAACTCGACACGTGTCGTGACAAAAACACAAAATATATGTTTTGAATACAGAATTTGAGCATATAATCCGCTCACCGCAGTCTCGTCAGAAGTAAAGTTTTTAAGGTTTGCTTGAGGGGGGCTTCCTTTTGGCACATTCAAAATGGACCCCGAACGCCGCTTCGAAGTCGAAGGTGATGTAGGCCGGTACGAGGCTCTGCTGCAGATGGCGGACCTCGTGGTTCACCAACGTGGACTGCCGGAGCTGTTGCCTGAACTCGCCCAGCGATTACGCCAAGTTGCCTCATTTGAAGTAGCCAGTTTTTCTCTCTACGATCCCGAAAGAAATGTAATGCGCATGCACTTCTGGGAAGGCAGCGACCGCCTTTCCGACCTCGTGGAATTGCCGTTGCAGGAAACGGTGTGTGGCCTGACCTGGGAGAACCAACAGCCGGTTGTGTTGCCCGACATACACCTGGAGAACCGCTTCCAGCCTGTAGTGAGCCTTCTGAAGAAGAAAGATGTCCGTTCCTACCTTGCTCTGCCACTGACAACTGCGCAAAAACGTTTTGGGGCCTTGGGGCTGGGCAGCTCTCACCCCAATATGTATCGCGACGACGATGTTCGGCTGCTCCGGCGGGTGGCCGATCTGGTCGCGCTGGCGCTGGAAAACGCGACTACCCGCTCCTCTCTCATAGAGGAAAAGGAAAGGCTGGGAAGGTTGCTGGAAGTCAGTACCACCTTGATGGCTAACCGCGATGTGCGGCAGTTGTTCCCGGAAATATCGAACCTGATCCGAAAGGTCGTCCGCCAGGATTTCGCCAGCATAGCGCTGTACGAGGCAGCCAACCAATGCATGCGTGTGTATGCGCTGGACTCTGCCCTGGAGGACGACATTATCGCCCTGAATGCGACCGTACCCATCGCAGGTTCGATCTCGGAACCGGTTCTCTTGCATGACACAGCACGAATCTGTAATCGTGAAGAACTCGCCGGCGTAGGCTCCCCGGTGGTACGCCGCATGCTGGAACGCGGTATCCAATCCGTCTGCTCTATTCCATTGATCACACGCAAGGGAACCTTGGGTACGCTCACCTTGGGCAATACCGAGGAAAATGCGTTTCATCCGCAAGACATCAGCTTCCTGAAGCAAGTCGCCGCCCAGCTGGCGACGGCTCTCGATAACGCGCGCGCCTATCGCGAAATCGCGGAACTTACGGACCGGCTCAAGAAAGAAAAACTCTACCTGCAGGATGAAATACGCTCCACTCTCAACTTTGAAGAGATTGTGGGCGAAAGCCCTTCACTGCAGCACGTGCTGTCGCAGGTCAACACCGTGGCGCCCATCGACGCCACGGTCTTGATCTTGGGGGAGACTGGGACAGGAAAGGAACTGGTCGCCCGCGCGATCCATCGCATGAGCACGCGGAAAGACGGCAGTTTCATCAAACTGAATTGCGCTGCCATTCCAACCGGCTTGCTCGAAAGCGAACTCTTCGGGCATGAAAAAGGCGCGTTTACGGGAGCCATCAGCGCCAAGATTGGGCGCCTCGAACTCGCCGACAAAGGCACTTTGTTCCTGGACGAGGTGGGAGACATACCGCTGGAGCTGCAGCCCAAGCTATTGCGGGTTCTGCAAGACCAGGAGTTCGAGCGGTTGGGCGGAATACGCACCATCCGCGTGAACATAAGGTTGATCGCAGCCACGAATCGCGACCTGGTGAGGAGCGTTGCAGAACGCGAGTTCCGCAGCGATCTCTATTACCGCCTTCATGTTTTCCCGCTGCACATTCCGCCCCTTCGGGAACGCGGGAAAGACATTCCCCTCCTGGTGCGCTACTTCGTGCAAAAATTCTCGCGCCGCATGAACAAGCAGATTGAAACCATCCCCAGCGAAGTCATGGACGCCCTGTGTCGCTGGGAATGGCCGGGGAATGTCCGCGAACTCGAGAACTTCATCGAGAGGTCCGTGATCCTCTCGGCTGGGACGGTCCTGAATGTTCCTTTAACGGAATTGAGAACGGTGTCCGACCAGATTCGCCGCGATGCCACTCTAGAAAGCCTGGAACGGGAACACATCCTTCGCGTGCTACGAGAAACCGGCGGAGTGATTTCCGGCCTGCAGGGAGCAGCGGCGCGGCTGGGAATGAAGCGGACCACTCTGCAATCCAAAATGCAGAAGCTGGGCATCCGCCGCGCGGACTACGGAAGCTAGCACTGCAACGTCATCTTTGCCACCCAACCAAATTTACACAAGCGTTCGTGCTCTCTTCTAGACGGATTTTTATTTTGCCGAGATTTCGGCATCGTGCCCGAGCCACGTCAACAATTGTGGTGCAGTATCGCGATTTGCCTGCGTCCAGCCACGCACCCGCCCAGTACTTTCCGCAACTTAAGATTGAGTCAACGTTTGGCATTCTGTGTGCCATGACCACCCAGAGAAAACGGAGACAGCATGATTCCCCTTCCGGAAAACTCGATCAAGGAAACCCCGAGTCAATCCTCGATTGCGCACTTCCACAACCGGGAGTGGACAAGAGTTTGACTGGGCAAGGTGAGAAGTCGTGTTCATCCAAATGGACGCCGTGCGGCGAGCAGGACGTTTCGCGGCGCTCCTCCCCGGCAGCGATGCACCGGAACGGCGCGATGTTGGCGCAATGGGAGGGGCGTTTCCGGTTTTGCCCGCAACCGAATCGGCAATGTTGCGATGGGACCAACCGGAAACGAACACGAGCCTCGCAAGCGGACCCTATGATGCCGTCGATCCTCTATATCTGTTTTCCTGCGGCGCGATGTGGAATCGCCAGAAAGACACCGGAGCGGCTTGGGAGTTGATCCGCTTCATTCGATCACAAAACCGGGGGGCACGGGCGATCGCAGCATCGCTCCTGGCGAGAACCCGGCATGGGCGCATTCTGGTTCGGGACATGCGCCGTGCCGGAGCGTACATCACTAAACCGGCGCACAGTACCATGGAATTACCCAAACGACACCCCCCCCCGACCGATGCACGAAATGAATACACCGTACGGTTTGGAAATCGTCGAGAATTGCCTCACCTGCAAATTGCGCCAGCAACATTGGTTCTGCGGCCTCTCGGCGGACACGCTGAAGCTCTTGGGCTCAGCCAGCCACTTGACCACCTACCCTGGCGGCGCGGTTCTGTTCGTCGAAGGACAAACCCCACGCGGTGCCTTCGTGCTGTGCTCTGGCCGGGCCAAACTGTCGACCACCTCGCGGGACGGCAAAGTGCTGATCCTCAAGATCGCCGACGCGGGCGAGGTACTGGGGTTGAGCGCAGTCATCGCCGGCGAACCTTTTGAGCTGACTGCCGAGACGGCGGGCCCCTGCCAGGTGAATTTCATTGAAAGAGAAGTTCTGCTCTCGCTCATGCAGAAAAACGGAGAGATCGGACTGCACGCCTCGCAGGCCGTGAGCAAAGAGTTTCAATCGGCATACCGCGACATTCATGATCTGGTGCTCGCCCGCTCGTCCGCCGGCAAGCTGGCAAAGTTGTTGCTCTCATGGACTCCAGAGCGGCAACCTTTCGAGGCCACTGAAATTCGCGTGCGCGCTAGTTTGACTCACGAAGAAATGGCGCAAATGATTGGCTCGTCGCGGGAAACCGTTACCCGGCTGCTGAGCGATCTGAAGAAGAAAAACCTGATCCGTTTGGATGGCTCCACGCTGGTAATCCGAAATCGAACAGCGTTGGAAGCGCTTGCTGCATAGCAAAAATGCAGCCCAGGTAGACGGCAAGGTCTCCTCCCCAACCGTCTACCTGGCCCCCGTTTTTGCGAACCTCGATTAACCCCAGCGTCACCGAGATGAAATAGACTTCCGACCTGGGCATTCGCTCTTCCTGCCTTTGCGTTCTGTGTCTCTGTGACTCTGTGGTGATAAGAACTTTCAAAAATGAAACCCAACCTGCGCCGTCAACGCTCGCGGCGTCACATAATGGGTTCCGCTGAAGGTTGAGAGGAAGTTATAGAGCGCGTACTTGTTCGTCACATTGATCGCGGTCAGATTCACGCTCCATTTGTATTTGTCACCATGAAACAAATTGTCGTGTCCCACCGAGACATCGAAGAGATTCCGCTGCGCGATGCGGGGAGGATTGTGATCGTCGTTTTCTGTCCCCGGTGCGGGTATTGAAATCAACGTGGATCCGTACTGCGACGCTGGACAAACCACCGGCAAAGCGTGTGTCGGAGTAGCGCGCACGCTTCCACAAAACAGCCCCGCCTGAAACTGCTGGTCCGCGCTGATGATCGACGTATCCACGTTGCTCGAATCGCCCAGCGGCCCATTCGCGCAGTTGCCGCCCGCGCACGGCACCGGCCCCGCCACCAATCCGCTGTCGTAGCGCCAGTTGAATCCCATCCACGGGCCCAGCTTCCATGGTTGATACTGCAGGTGCGTGGTCATATTAAATTTCTCATCGTGATCGATGCGGAAGACTCCTCCCGGCGCAGAGGGCGCAGCCCCGGCGCCGCCGATTTGCGGGGCAAAGAATCGTGCCGCGACACTGGAGAAAACTGCCAACGCCGACAAGCCATGAAAGTTCGGCATGCTCACTCGCGCTGCGTAGCCGGGAATCTTGGAACGATCCCACTCAATCGGGAAAGTGATCGGAGTAGCCCCGAGCACGCTGAAGTCATAGGCGTTATGCGTGTACTTCCAAATGTACTCACCGGAAAAGACCAGATACTTTCCGAATGCCTGCTGAATTCCCACATGAAATTCGTTGCGCCAGCCCGGCGAAAACGGCGTGATCTCCGGCGCCGAACATGCCAGTAACGGATTCAATACCGGAGAGCCGCATCCCTGATTCGATAGCACAAGGTTTTCATTGAAAGGCGTTTCCAGCAGTCGTGCATAAGAAACGCGAAGAATAGTATTTGTTCGCTTGATGTTGTAGGCAACGCCCAGTCTTGGCTCGGCCTCGCGATGGGTCGTGAGCCCGTTATAGAAATCGCCGCGAATCCCCACATTGAGCGCCCAGTTCCCCTTGGTAATCGCATCCTGCACGTACAGCGCAAGCTCTTTCACGTCGGTGTGACCGTTAAACCCGAATAGACTTCCTCCGCGCGTAAGGTCATACGGCGCAAGCGTTGTACACGGAGCCGCAATCGGGTTGTTATTCGCATCCAGACAGGAGTTGCCGTTGGCATCGGTCAGCGAGGCCAGGTACAGGGGATCGACGATACCTATGCTGTCATTCTCAGTGAGGAAGGTTTGCTCATAGGTTGCTCCCACCTTGATGTTATGAATCCCTTTCACGTAAGAGATATTCGATCGCAGCCCAGCATTGGTTAGCGTCCGGTCCTGCCCCACGGTTTGTGATTGCAAGTCCGGAGAGAAATCCGAGAAGGGATTCGCACTCGGATAATAGTTGTAGTGGTCACGCCGCACGAAGGCTCCTAACGTAAAGACGGTGGTGGAACTGATGAGCCGGGTCCACGATGGCGCAATATTGAACGTCTGGATCTGCGAACGCTGGTCGGCCGGGCCGACGGGAATGCCGTTCGGGCCAAGCCCGTTCTCGCCGACAATCACTCCCGACCAGACCGTGGCGTTCTGGCTGTCGAAAGAATTCGGCGTCTGGAACCATGAGCGTGTGAATCCGAGATTTAGATGAAGCGAATTGCCCGGAGAAATCTGGTAATCCACGCGATCGAACACATTCTCCTGGTTCCCTTTATCGTGCATCACGGTGAACTCCGGCGGATCAAGAAAACGTCCCGTGTCTAAGCCGTTCAGCGAAACAAAATTTCCCCAATTCTTTCCTCCATAAGCCAGATTGACGCCGACGTTCGAACTGCCAAACGATCCGTAAGACGCGGTGACGCTGCCGTGCGGCGTAGTCACACCCTGGCCGGAGCGCGTAGTCACGTCGATGACCACGCTGGTCTTGTCGCCAAATTCCGCCGGCGGCGCGCCGGAAATCACCTCCATCGATTCGATCGAATCAATCGGAATCTGATTGGAGAAGACCTTGCTCTGCTGATCGGTAATCGGCTGTCCATCGACGGAGAAAGAATTTTCCGCATGATCGCCTAATCCGTGAAACAACCCATTCGAATCCGCCGCGATTCCTGGCGTGGCCAGTGTCACCAGAGAACTCACCGACGACGACGCGCTCTCCAGTGGCATCTTGTCGAACAATCCTCGGTCCACGTCAGTGTGAAACGTCGAAGTATTCTCCAGCAAATCCTCCGCGGATCCTTCAACGGTCACCGTTTCAGCGGAGCCCACCACTTTCAGCGTGATGGCCAGACTCACAGGTACAACCGAACGAATATCGACATCCTGAGCGTACGGAGCAAATCCCGCCCCCGTGACCGTCAAGTGATACGGATTGAATGGAATGTTCGAAATGGTGAACATCCCTGCCCCATCGGTCACAACCGTCCGGTCGAAGGCGCTGACCAGATTGTGAATTTCCACGGAGGCGTTCGGAACCACCGCCCCTGACGGATCAAGCACTGTTCCGGTGACTGAAGTTGAGCTGCCGCCCGATTGTGCGTAAGCCAGAAGACCAAAAACCGAGCAAATAACTGCCAACAAAGCCGCGCGGAGCGACTTCTGGTATGAAGCCAGCATAATTTCCTCCTAAGGCAGAGCTAGGTGTCCCAATGAAATACGGCGCACGGGCTTTGCAAAACCCAGGGCGCGATTGTGAATGTAGGGATTTCTAGACGGCAGGAGGCGGACGGATATGAAGCGAGAAAACAACCAGGCAGGACTTGCTGACAACCTCGGGCGAAACTGCCAGGGCAGTTCGAACCAGAACCGGAGCAGGCCGGTAAACCGTGCTGGTCAAGGCTCCGGAATGCGCCACTGAGCAAATCGTGCATTCGTGGCTGGGAATCTTGGAGTTGTCAGTATGTACGTGGGTAGCTTGAACAAAGCCGATGAAGGCGACCAGAAGAACACACAGCCAAGACAATCGCACTAGGGACTTGTCTCGGCCCGGCTTGTTTCGAAACTCAATCAAACGGAACTCTCCGCGTACGTACACGTCAGCTTAATCCTGCGATGCCCGCGATTTCAATTGGGTTGCCCCCACCGAAAGTTCAAAGCCCGAAGAGTTCGCGCAACCGCTTGGTCTGTGCGCGGCTGACCGGAATCTCGGTCTGCTTCTTATCGTCCAAGCGCAGTTGGTAGGAACTCTTGAACCAGGGCACAACTTCCTTAATGCGATTGATGTTCACCAGATACGACCGGTGCGCCCGCCAGAACATATTCGGATCCAGGCTGTCGAGTAATTCTTCTAGGGTGCGGCAGTTGGATTGCCCCTCCATGCCGTTCGGGCCCGTGGTTACGACACTGATGATGCCGTCCTCGATAGACGCGAAACAGATATCTTTCTGATTCACCAGGAACAAACGTCCCGCAGCCTTCAGCAGCACTTTCGAAGTCTGCTGCGGCTTCTGCGATTCCAGCATGCGCACCAGCGTGTCCAGTTTTTCGGACGAAGATCCGGTGGCTTCAATCTTGGCGCGCGCCTTCTGCACCGACTGCGCGACCCGCTTCTTGTCGAACGGCTTAAGCAAATAATCAATCGCGTTGACTTCAAATGCCTTCACGGCATACTGATCGAACGCGGTCGCAAAAATGATCTTGGGCAGCGCGACTTTACGGTCCAGTAATTTCTTGATTACGCCAAAGCCATCAAGCCCCGGCATTTGCACATCGAGGAAAACCAGATCGGGATTGTGTTCACGGATGAGGTTGACTCCCTCGAGGCCATTCTTGCCTTGAGCAACCACATCGACGTCGCCGACATTCTTCAACAGAAAAGCCAGTTCGTCGCGAGCGAGTTGTTCATCGTCCACGATCACTGCGGATAAGGACATTCCCTCTCCTGAGCGCTGAAGGAAGTATAGCGTGCTCACCGCATTTTGTAAGCCTTGGAAGCTGTCTTAGGCTATGTCGGGCCCGGCGATTTGCGTCCCGGCGAGGCACTTTTCCCCACCGACGCCGATGCTGAGGCTTCCGCCCCGGACCACACCATCTCATGAAAAAGATCGTCCATTTCAGCCGGAGATTCGCGCATGCCGCGACGGATCCACCACGTCAGCAATGACAGCAACGCCCCTGCATGCGCCTGTGCCAGAGCAGCGCGTCGCCCTTCGGCCATCGCCCGCGCCTGCGGCAACTGGGCGAATCGCCGCTCGATCGCTCGCGCAAAACTTTCCTGACCAATCTCCAGGACATCGTTAACTTTGCCGGATGCAACGAGCGCGGCGTAAAAGTCCCTCGCTTCTGCGGAGATGTGAGCAAACAATTCGCGCACCGGTGCGACCCGATTAGAAACTTCAGCGCGTCGCGAAATCAGGCTTGACATCATTTCAAAGAAATCCTCGACGTCGCCCAGAAACAGGTCGTTCTTGTCACTGTAGTGCGTGTAAAAAGTCGAGCGGCTGACCCCGGCGCGATCAAGCACGTGCTGCACCGTGATCGCCTCGAACGGCTTCTCGTGCATCAGCGTGACCAGCGCATCGCCCAGCGCATCCCGGGTGCGAAGCACTCGCCGGTCGACTTTTCGAACCGCCTTGCGGGCGGTTTTCGGCGAAGGCTTCGCTGCGTTTCTGGACCCTGCATTTCTGGACATTGTGCTGGCCTTTGTTCGTTTACTTTCGACTTATGTCAGTTTCTTCTTGAGGTCCGTTGACGACGCCGGTTTCTTGTCTGAAAGTGACATTCATGACAGACGATTGCAAGAGTGGTTTAGCGTTGATCGCAGGATCGGTCGCCAGCATTATAACCATGAGCCTGCATCCCACGGGACACGATATATTCGTGCCCGGCAGGTTTCACGCCGTTGCACAGATGGCCGTGGCGGTGCACGCGTTGGCGCTTCTGAGCCTGCCCGTCATGTTCCTCGGCGCCTGCGGATTGTCACTGCGCCTGGCCGCTCCCAACCGCCTCGCGTGGGCCGGATTGGTCATCTATGCGTTCGCGCTGCTAGCGGTGATGAATGCCGCCGTGGCCAGCGGATTGATTGCGCCCGGCCTGGCTCGCCGCATCCTCAATGCTGCGCCTGCGGGAAGCGAGGGCTGGGACATAGTATTCCATTACAACTTCGAGCTGAATCAAACCTTCGCGCTGGTGTTTGTGGTCGCTTCCTCCGCAGCGATTCTGCTGTGGTCTTCTGCAATTCTGCGCGACGGACAATTGGCGCGCGGCGTGGGAACTTACGGCTGCATACTTGGGCCCATCAGCTTGCTCGCAGTGCTCTCGGGCCATCTGCAACTCGGGGTTCATGGATTTGGATTGGTGGTAGTGGGGCAGGCGCTTTGGTTCATTCCGGCAGGCGTGTCGCTATGCCGGAGCAAAATCTCCGTGCGTACTTAGCTGGGGACGCCAGTCGGCAACCGCGACGCCTGCGAGGCCGCGCTTTGCACCGAAGTCCCGCACTGCGCACAATAAACATCGCCCGGCCGCACCGGATACTGGCACTGGGGACATCCTGCATTCAATTTGTGGTTGCACTTAGGGCAAAAGTTGAAACCACTCTCCACCCTGGTGCCACATTGCGGGCACGTACTCTGCAGCGGTTGCCGCAACACAAAATAAAGAATAATGCCCAGGCCATTGGGAATGAAGATCGCAACCAGCGTCCACAAAATGCGGTTCATGCCCCGCCGCCCTGAGTCGCGATTCACATAGCCCATGAACAGCAGGTAGCAGCCAATCAGAACACCCATCAGTACGCCGAGCAGTGCGCGCACCGGCGCCGGTGGAGCATCGCGATCGTGCGCGACCACAAAATTGAACAGAAACTGCATGCCCGTGAAACCGATTGCCGCCAGGACCCACGCCCAGGCCGGAATAATGCTTATTTCCTCCGCAAGCCAGACTCGCTTTTCATGTCCTAGCGCCATAACTTTTCTCGATTCTGCAAGCCCAAAATCCCAGGTGTCTTCCCTGCGCTCTCCGTAAATTCCGTAGTCAAACCGCAGTCAGCGGACCAAGTTCAGCCCTGCGGCTTGCTATCGCTTTCCATAAAGTGCGTACCGCGCGCTACCAACAACACTCCTGCCGTCAGCGCAGGCGTGATCCAGAAAACCGCAAAGCCCACTTGCCATACCAGGTTCGAGACTTGAACCGACTCCCCAACCCACTCGAACCCGCGCCACAACAATACGGTAGTGAGCGCAGCCGAGAGCCCCACCAGTGCGCATGACATCCATACCAGCCACAAACGTTCCTGCCGTCGCTGCAATTCTTCCGCGCGAGCGCGCACCCGCAACTGCGTCGCCCGTACTAACGAACGATCGGCGGCCAGGGGCACTGAATGCAAGGAACGAACCACCTGATCCGCCGCCTGTGCATATGCACCACACGGATCGCAATTCCGCAAGTGCGCTTGCAACCAGGTGTGCTGCGCGTCCGTCAACTCGCCACAAGCAATCAGTTCCCTCGCCTGCTCGTGTAGATCGCGTGTCATCCCTGCACTCCCTTCAAATGAGGCATCAGCGCACCGAGGCCCCGGTAAAGCCGTGACTTAACCGTCCCCAGTGGTGCGCTCGTGATCCGCGCAATCTCATCTAAAGCCAACCCCTCCTGGAACCGTAACACCACTGCCTCGCGATATTCGGCTGGGATGCCACTCAGCGCAGCCGTGATTTGTTCCGCCTGCTGGTGTTGCACCGCGACTTCGAATGCGGAAGGACGCGTGTCCGCCGGATCCAGCGAAACGTTTTCCTCTTCGTCCAGCAATCCTTCAAGGCTCGCCGGCTTTTTCCTCCGCTGGTGATCAATCGTAAGATTGCGCGCAATCGAAAACAGCCACGTACTGAACTCGTACTTCGCGTCGTACTGCGCCCCACGTTCCAACACGCGAATCCAAGTCTCTTGAAAGATGTCTTCCGCCAGCTCGCGGTTTCCCGTCAGATGAATTAAATAGCGCAGCAGGCGGTGCTGATACTGCTCGATCAGACGATCCAGCAAATCCGGATCGCGGCGCCGCAGACCCCGAGCGATAACGCTGGTCTCAGACTCCATCCCATTCACGAAATAGCAGGCTGCGCTGTTCATGCTACCGGGATATACGGCTGAAGTGCGGGAAAAGATGCAGCCAGATAAACTATTGAATAAATAGGACTTCGCACGCCAAATAACTACGCGGCACGGACTGCTGCGCTCGGGATGACAGATTGCAGAAGAAGCAACTAAGCTACATTTTCAATCGCCAGCGCCATGCCCAGCCCGCCGCTCACGCACAACGTCGCCACACCACGCTTCGCCTTGCGCCTCAGCATTTCATGCAGCAGTGTCACCGTGATGCGCGTGCCGGTGGCGCCAATGGGATGACCGAGCGCAATCGCTCCGCCATTGACGTTCAGCTTCTCGCGATCAAAATGCAGTTCGCGATCACAAGCCAACACTTGCGCTGCGAAAGCCTCGTTGAGTTCAATGAGATCAAAATCCGCCAGGCGAAGTTGATGCTTGGCTTCTAGCTTTCGCAGCGCCGGCACTGGGCCGATGCCCATGATGCGCGGGTCGACTCCCACGGAAGTCACTGCCATGATGCGGGCCAACGGCTTGAGATTGTTTTTCTTCACGAAGTCTTCACTCGCCAAAACGATCGCGGCAGCACCGTCGGTGATGCCGGAAGAATTGCCCGCTGTGATCGTTCCCGTCTTTGAAAACACCGGCGACAGCTTTGCCATCTTCTCCAGCGTGGCCCCCACGAACACATGCTCGTCAGCATCGAAAATCTGTGTGCCTTTCTTGTTTTGCAGTGTGACCGGAGCCAATTCGTTGTTGAACCGCTTCGCGGCAATGGCAGCGGCCGCGCGAGTCTGCGAACTCAGAGCGTACTCATCCTGTTCCTCGCGGCCGATTTTGTACTGCTCCGCGAGCACCTCAGCCGTCTCCCCCATCAGCATCTTTGCCAGCGGACAGAAGAATCCGTCGCGATACATACCGTCCACCAATTCCTGATTGCCCAGGCGATAGCCCCAACGTGCTCCATCGAGGTAATACGGTAGTCGCGACATCGACTCCGTCCCTCCCGCCAGGACGCAGTCGAGGTTACCGGTAGCGATCTCCTGGAACCCCAGCGCGATCGACTTCAAGCCCGAAGCACAGGCTTTGTTGAGGGTGTATGCCGGAGACTCCTGCGGAATGCCGCTGCGAATGGAAATCTGGCGAGCCGGGTTTGGGCCGCCTCCGGCCTGCCGCGCATTGCCAAAAATTGTTTCGTCGACCTTCTCAGGACGAATTCCGGCGCGTTCCATGGCAGCTTTCGCGGCCACAACTCCCATATCAGCCGCGGTCATCGAGGCCAGCGAACCTCCAAACTTGCCGATCGGCGTGCGTACTGCGGAGAGAACATAGACTTGATGCATCTTGCGGGTGGTCTCCAGTCGTTTATTGAAGTTCCTTCGAGTTTAACAGGGGAGTTTGATATGGGCGACGCTCTGAAAGCTAACAAGAAAGCGTCAGCGCGCGACCCGCTGAATCGTACTGTATAGACAAAATCGTCATCCGTTTTTCGATTAGAAGCGTTTCTAGCCTGAAACGGGCTTGCGGTGGGCTGAGGGTCGCCCGCCAGCCCGATCGTCGCGCCTTGGACCTCAGAACGCCAGCAAACGGGGGGCGCCACAATGCTCCGAGGTGGGAATTGCGACACTGCACTCGTATTTATATATTTGTACATATAAACACGAGTCAACAATATCAATCGTTTACGCAAAAACGCTTCAACATAGCGCCGGCGTTCGCGCTCGATCTCGTGAGAGCACCCTGCCCTCCTACCGCGGTACGCCCCGGACAGCCGCCGGAGACGGGCGACGAAAACGTTTTGTCTCTCTCTCCGTTAGACTAGACGTAGCAATGAATTACATCTATGGCATCAACGCAGTCGCCGAAGCGCTCAAGGCACGCGGCCGAACCTTCGCATGGGTGGGTGTCGCCAAAGAGCGCCATGACTTGCGCCTCAAACATGTAGTCGACGAGGCTCGCCGTCAAGGAGTCGCTGTGCGCACCCTTCCCCGCGCCGAACTTGACGAAATGGCCGGCAACAATGCTCATCAAGGCGTGGTCGCGGTCACATCAGCGAAGCAATATAACAATCTCGAAGACGTGGTCGCGGCCAAGCGCGGAGAGCATTCGCTGCTGGTCATACTCGACGGCGTCGAAGATCCGCATAATCTGGGCGCAATTCTGCGTACCGCCGATGCCGCCGGTGCCGATGGCGTCGTCATCCCCGAACGCCGCGCTGCGGGCGTAACCGCAACCGTAACTAAAGCTTCCGCCGGAGCCAGCGAGCATTTGCCGATCGCCCGGGTCACGAACATTGCCCGCACGCTGGAAGAGTTGAAAGATCAGAATATCTGGAGCGTTGGCCTCGACGAGCGCGGACCGCAATCCTACGACTCGCTCGACTACAACATCGACTGCGCCATCGTGCTCGGTGGGGAAGGCAAAGGCCTGCACGATCTGGTGGCGCGGAAATGCGACTTCCTGGTTTCCATTCCGATGCTGGGAAAAGTTTCATCGCTCAATGTGTCGGTAGCGGCAGGCGTGATGCTGTACGAAGTCGTTCGCCAACGTCGAAATAAAAGCAAATGAAAGCGCTCTCCAGTAAGATCGGGCCGCTTCTGTGTTCCCTGTGTGTTCTCTGTGCCCTCTGTGTCCTCTGCGATAAAGCTCTTGCCCTGGATCGCGAAGCCTTCACTTTCACAAAATACGATCTAGACGTACGCATTGAACCCGACCAGCAGCGGCTGGGAGTGCGCGGGAAACTCACGGTGCGCAATGATTCCACGACTCCACAAGCTGACCTGGCTCTTCAAGTCTCTTCGAGTCTGGATTGGCGATCGATTCGCATTGCGGGCAAGCCGGCGCAGTTCGTCACCCACGAATACACCTCCGATGTCGATCACACCGGCGCGCTCTCGGAAGCGGTCGTCAGCCTGCCGCACGACATCCCTCCCAAGAGCACCCTCGAAATAGAAATTGGCTACGAGGGCACCATCCCGCTCGACGTCACCAGGCTCACTCGCATCGGGGTACCAGAAGATAAGGCCAAACACACGGACTGGGACGAGATCGGCAAATCATTCAGCGCGGTGCGCGGGATCGGCTACGTAGTTTGGTATCCGGTGGCGACGGAAGCGGCGAGCCTGTCCGACGGAAACAGCGTGGCGGAAACGATTGGAAGATGGAAAGCGCGCGAGGCGCAAGCGGAATTGAAAGCGAAGTTGACCAATTCCGGAGAAGGCGTCCCCACACTTCTGTTATGCAATGGTGAAGGATCTCAACAAGCGCAAGAACGGATGAGTAAACATTTCGCGAATACGACAGAGTGCCGCTACCCCACTCTGGGAATGACTGTACCTCTCTTCGCCATCGGCAGCTACAGTGGATTGGACAAACCGCCGGTCAACATCTCTTACCTTGCGGACCACAAGTCTGGCGCGGAGAATTACGCGCTCGCGGCGAACTTGGCGGCTCCTCTAGTGAAGGAGTGGTTCGGGGGATCACAACCAGCCACCGACATTCGAAGAGCCGAAGTAATCGAACTCGCCGACCCCGACGCTGCGCCTTTCGAGAGCGGCACCATGCTGCTTACGCCACTGGTCGACAGCGACTCCAGACTCTACTTGCTGCGCGCGGTTCATCAACTGACGCATGCGGCGTTTCCCTCCCCGCGTCCATGGATTTACGAAGGCCTTGCGCATTTCGCGCAGTCGCTGGAGCGCGAGCAGCAAAACGGACGCCATGCAGCGATCGACTTCATGGGGCAACATCGCGCCGCAATTGTGGATACTGAGAAAGCGATCGCGGCCGAGCACAGTCAGACCACTGCCGCTGGCGAGTCGCTTATCAACACCGGCATCGAAGAGTTCTATCGCAGCAAGGCGATGTACGTCTGGTGGATGTTGCGCGACATGGTCGGTGATGACGCTCTCAAGAAAGCCTTGGCGGCATATCGGGCCGACGACGACAAGGAAACCGCGTACATACAGCATCTGATTGAAGCGCAGAGCAAGCGCGACCTGGAATGGTTTTTCGACGAGTGGGTATATCGTGATCACGGCTTGCCTGACTTTCATGTCGAGTCCGCCTATCCGCGATCGACGGTCGATGGTCATTCCGTGGTCACGATCACGATAGAAAATCTGGGAGACGCGGGAGCCGAGGTTCCGGTCAGCCTGCGGTTCGATGGTGGCGAGGCGACAAAGCGACTGGAAGTGCGCGCGAAATCGAAAGCCGTCCTTCGCTTGGAGGCGACGGGGACGCCGCAAGAAATTCGTATCAACGACGGCAGTGTGCCGGAGAGTGACCTGGCGAACGATAGTTACAAAATTGAGGTAAAACCTTGATTTACCACAGAGACCACGGAGGTCACGGAGGAGAAAGAACGAAGAAAAAACTCGCGCGTCGTTATGCGACGGGTTGATTTTGATTCTAGATTTAAGTTTCTCTGTGACTCCGTGACCTCGGTGGTGAATTGCCCTTAGGAGTTCTCATGACTGAAGCTGAGTTGAAGAAACATCTCGATGTGGCGGAGAAGAGTCCGAAAGAAATTGCCGTGGCCGTCGCGGGCCTGCCGGACAAGACTTTGCGCTACAAACCTTCTCCGGACAAGTGGTGCATTTTGGAGATCGTCGGACACCTTGCCGATATCGAGATCGTCTACGCGCACCGCTTCCGGCAGATGTTGGCGGACAGCAAGCCGGTGATCGCTCCGATGGATCAGGATTCGTGGGCGCGGAATCTTGGCTATATGGAAACGCCTCTCGCGGAGATGATCGCGGCATATGGATTGAATCGTCATGCGACCGTGCAGTTGCTGCGGCGCATGAAGCCGGGAGATTTGGAGAAGACGGCATTTCATCCCGAGTTGAAAGAAGACGTCACCGTCGCGCTGTATGTGGAGCGGATGGGAACGCATGGGGCGACGCATTTAGGCCAGATTGAAAAATTGAAGAAAGCCGTGAAGGGGTAGAGATGGCTTTTGCTCGCGCTCTGGCTTACGCCGTCTGGTTTGTAAAACTTGCCAGGGCTGCTAGTTTTTCCGCCGCGGCTCCGGAGTCGATTGCTTTGCTCGCAACGGGCACTGCCTCATGCAGGTGATCTGCTTTGCCGGCTGCTACCAGCGCGGCTGCGGCGTTCAAGAGGACTACATCGCGACGCGGGGATTTTTCTCCGGCTAGAATCTTGCGAATGATGGCGGCGTTGACGGCGGCGTCTCCGCCGGCCAGATCATCGAGGCTGGCGCGGATCATGCCGAATTCTTCCGGCGTCACTTCGTAAGTGCGAACGCTGCCTTCGCGCACTTCGGCAATTCTGGTAGGGCCGGTGACGGTGATTTCGTCGAGGCCGTCCATGCCGTGCACGACCAAAGCTCGATGCAATCCCAGCATACTCAGGGCTTCCGCCAACTTTTCCACGAGATCGACAGAATAGACGCCGACTACCTGCGCCGACGCGTGGGCGGGATTGGTGAGCGGTCCGAGTAAATTGAATACAGTGCGCAGGCGCAGTTCGCGGCGGACAGACTGCACACGCTTCATCGCCGAATGCATGGCTGGGGCAAAAAGAAATGCGATGCCGACTTGTTCGAGGCACGCGCTTAGCCGGCTGGAAGGCAGGCTGATATTCACGCCCAGGGCTTCCATCACGTCGGCAGAGCCGCATTTGGAAGTTACGCTGCGGTTGCCATGTTTGGCGACGCGCACGCCCGCGCCCGCGACCACGAAGGCCGTCGCGGTGGAAATGTTGAAAGTGCCGCTGGCGTCGCCGCCGGTGCCGCAGGTGTCGACCAGCGCGTCGCGTCCGGTGCCGCTGACGTCGAGCGCGGAATCGGACAGAGCGAGCGGCGACGCAGCGGCGCGAATGGCTTCCGCGAAGCCTACGATTTCTTCTACGGTTTCGCCTTTCATCTGCAGCGCGACCAGCAGTGCGGCGATTTGTGCTTCCGTGCATTCTCCGGCCAGGACTTGCGTCATGACGGCGCGGGCTTCTTCGCGCGAAAGAGATTCGCGGTGGTTGGCCAGGCGATGGAGAGCTTCCGTAATCATGGATGGAATAAGGGTAGCAAAAAAAACCTTGACCAAAGGGTTCACCGAGGATCACAGGGAATTCCATGGTTTACTTCTAAGAAATGTGCCGTCTTGCGTTTGCCGGAAGGGCGAGGGCTTCGATAGAATCAAATGTTTGCTGCCTGCTGTGGGAAGCTGCAAGCACGACCTGCCATTGTCATCCGGACAGATTGGATTCAGATGAAGATTCATGAGTATCAGGCGAAAGCGATCCTGAAGAAATACGGCGTCCCTGTGCCGCGCGGCGAGATGGCTGAGACTCGCGAGCAGGCGGAAGCTGCCGCCAAGAAACTTTTTGACGCGGGCGCCAGTGGCGTTGTGGTCAAGGCGCAGATCCATGCCGGAGGCCGTGGCAAAGGCGGCGGCGTGAAGATTGCCAAGTCCGTGGAAGAAGCGGCGGAGTTGGCGTCGAAGATTCTTGGCATGACGCTGATCACGCATCAGACCGGGCCTGAGGGCCGCGTGGTGCGCCGCCTGCTGATTGAAGAGACTTTGCCCATCGAGAAGGAACTTTATCTGGGAATCGTGATTGACCGCGTGGAAGCGAAGCCGGTTTTCATGGCTTCGGCTGCGGGTGGAATGGAGATTGAGCAGGTCGCGGCGGAAAATCCCGACGCGATTCTGAAGGAATACATCACGCCCGGGATGAATCTGGAAGCGTTTCAGGCGCGCAAACTGGCGTTCAAGCTGGGACTGAAGGCTTCGCAGATCAACGAGGCCGTTAAGCTGATGACTGGACTCTTCCGTGCATTTCAGGAAACGGATTCGTCGCTGATGGAAATCAATCCCTTTGTCAGCTGCTCGGACGGCCGCCTTTTCGCGCTCGATGCCAAGATGAATTTCGACGACAATGCGATGTTCCGGCATCCCGATTTGCGGGAGTTGCGCGATGTGAACGAAGAAGATCCGCTGGAAGTAGAAGCTTCGAAGTACAGCCTGAATTACATCAAGCTCGATGGCAGCGTGGGCTGCATGGTCAACGGCGCCGGCCTGGCGATGGCGACCATGGACATCATCAAGTACGCGGGCGGCATGCCGGCGAATTTTCTCGATGTCGGCGGCGGCGCCAATGCCGAGCAGGTTACGCACGCATTTGAGATTCTTTTGAGCGATAAAAATGTTAAAGCTGTGTTGATTAATATTTTTGGCGGAATCTTGCGTGTAGACACGCTGGCAAAGGGCGTCGTCGAAGCCGCGAACAAGACCAAGATGCAGTTGCCTGTGGTTTTACGGCTGGAAGGAACCAACGTCGAGGCCGGACGCGAGATTCTGAAAGAGTCAGGACTGAATTTTATTGTTGCTGAGACGATGAAGGACGCGGCGGAGAAGGTGGTCGCAGCGGCGCGGTAGTTGTCCGTCGTGGTTGTTCGTCATGGTTGTTCGTGATGCAGACGCAGCGTGCTGCGTCTTGGTCGAGAAGATCTTATGAGCATTCTGGTTGATAAATCTACGCGGGTGATTGTGCAGGGGTTAACAGGGCGAGAAGGCACGTTCCATGCCAAGGCCTGCGCGGAATATGGAACCAAGATCGTCGGCGGTGTGACTCCCGGCAAGGGCGGAACTACCCATGAAGGCTGGCCGATCTTCAACACGGTGCAGGAAGCCGTGGACAAGACGGGCGCGGATGCCTCGGTGATTTTTGTGCCGCCGCCGTTTGCCGCCGATGCCATCATGGAAGCCGCCGATGCGGAGATTGAGTTGATCGTCTGCATCACTGAAGGCATTCCGACGCTGGACATGGTGCGAGCATGGGAATTTTTGCAGAACCGGCGCTCGCGGCTGATTGGGCCGAATTGTCCGGGAATTATTTCGCCGGGCAAATG
>Ga0206892_1028_pt1 | contig 20177 bp, 13 predicted proteins | sample Alteio_BWOrgHeat_56_FD_153257 | JGI IMG/M metagenome (GOLD analysis project Ga0206892, IMG submission 153257) | Enriched cells from forest soil in Barre Woods Harvard Forest LTER site, Petersham, Massachusetts, United States - Alteio_BWOrgHeat_Nextera8 ... | reverse complement strand
GAGCCCGGCCACGCCGATGAAGCCGATGATGCTAGCCACCATCAAACTGTGGGCGCGGCCCAGCGGATACCACAACAGAGAGCGAAGAATCTGGCCGCCATCGAGTGGATAAACCGGCAGCAGGTTGAAAATAAGCAAGGCACCGTTGATGACCCAAATTGCGCGCAGCCAAGCCTGGAAATTCGGCATCTCGATGTTCCACCCGAGCGAACGGCTCGTCATCCCCATTCCCCACAAAACCGGAATCAGAGCCACATTCACAAGTGGGCCTGCCGCGATGCTCCATAGAGTGGCGCCGGGACGCGGCGGGGGATCCACATATGCCACTCCGCCTAACGGCCAAAGCACAATCTGATCTGAAGTTCCTCCAACTTGCCGGCAGGCCAGGGCGTGACCGTACTCGTGCATCAGCACAATGAGGAACAGCGCCAGATATTCCAGAACGTTCCACGTGACCGAGGAATAGCTTCTGGTTCGGGTGCTGATTTCGAATGCCGCCACCAGAAACCAGGACCAGTGCAAGAACACATTGATCCCGGCAAAACGGAAGAGGCGGATCGAACCTTGGGGCAGGGTCCTCATGTCTGGATTTATAACATGCCTGGATTGGCCGGACGCTAGGTAGCGTAGCTACGCATTAACAGGCGGGAATTAGGCTTCGATTGCGGCTTCGGTCTGGATGGGGAGATTGGCCTGTTGCCAGGCATCGAAGCCGCCGATCACGTTGCTGACATTTTGAAATCCGGCTCGCTGTAGAAGGCTGCACGCGATCATGCTGCGATAGCCGCTCTTGCAGTGGACGGCGATGGGGATGTCGCGGTCAATCTCAGGTGGAGAAACTTTGAAGTTGTCGAGCGGCCACCACACTGCGTCCTCGAGATGTCCAGCGTTCCACTCCGGTTCGCGGCGCACGTCGAGTATTTGTACGGACGGCTTGGATGAGGCTCCGCCTTGCATCCGTTTTTCCAAATCTTGCGGCGTGATTTGTGACAGTGCGTCAAGTTTGAATCCTGCATTCGTCCAACCGGAGACTCCGTCTTTCAGGTATCCGCGCACATTTTCGATGCCCACGCGCGCCAATCGCAGGCGAGCTTCGGACACTTGTTCGAGAGAGTCCGCGATCAGTACTGGAGACGACGACAGGCCCAACACGGTGCCCGCCCATGTGGCAAATTGTCCCGAGAGAGCGATGTTGATCGATCCGGGTACGTGCCCGGCGGCGAATTGATCGCCGGGCCGAACATCGAGCGCAATTACTTGCTCTTGCAGCAACGAGTTCAGTTCGGTGGCGGAGATGGGAGGCAGTTCGGGAAGATCTGCGAGCGCAGTGGCTCCGCCGCGATTGATTTCTGCGTCCTGCAAAAAATATTCCGGCTTGGTTGGCAAGTTCGCAGTCAGTTGGCGGACAAATTCGTCCCTGCTCTTGATTTGCAAGGCATAGTTGGTGAGCCGCTCGGTGCCAATAGTTGAGGAACGCTCGGCGCGCATGTTGCGTCCACAAAGCGAACCCGCCCCGTGCGCGGGATAGACGAGAACTTCGTCCGGGAGCTTGAGCAGCTTTTCGTGCAAGCTGTCATAGAGCAGGCCCGCCAATTCCTTGGGAGTGTGTGCTTTCGAAAGATCGGGTCGTCCCACGTCGCCGATGAACAGCGTGTCGCCGGTCAGGACAGCCCACGGCCTTTGCGATTTTTCTTCGTCTGAAATCACCAGGCAGATGCCTTCGGGCGTGTGCCCCGGCGTTTCCATCGCCCGAATGCGCAGCTTGCCAACTTTCAACTCGAAGCCGTCGCTCACCTTCACGTGGGGAAACCTCGCGCCCGCCTGTGCCCCGATGTAAATCGTCCCTCCAGTGCGCGCGGCCAGTTCCTGATGTCCGGAAACGAAATCGGCGTGTAGGTGGGTTTCAAAGATGTGGCGGATTTTTACTCCGTGTTCTTCGGCAGCCTTCAGATAAATTTCGACATCGCGCTGCGGATCAACAACGACGGCCTCACCTTCTGAAGCCAGAAGGTACGAAGCGTGGGCCAGGCAGCCCAGGTAAAACTGTTCGAAGTACATCTACGCCTCCCCTGTGCAGCCTACTTCCCGCCCATGACCAGCTTAGCGATGGTCGCTAGCTGCATGTTCGACGTGCCTTCATAAATTTTCCCAATCTTCGAATCGCGCCAATATTTTTCCACGGGATAGTCTTTGGTGAATCCGTAACCGCCATAGATTTCAATCGCCAAAGACGTAACCCGCTCGGCCACTTGCGAGGTAAACAACTTCGCCATAGCGGCTTCCTTTACGAATGGGAGGTCTGCGTCTTTTAAGCGAGCGGCGTTGTAGACCATCAGGCGCGACGCTTCGATTTCGGTGGCCATCTGCGCGATTTGGAACTGAATGCCCTGGAAGTCGGCGATGACTTTGCCGAACTGTTTGCGTTCCTGTGCATACTTTGAGGCGTATTCCCACGCACCCCGCGCCACGCCCGCCATTTGGGCGGCGATGCCGATGCGCCCTTCGTTCAAAGTTTCGATGGCAATCTTGTATCCCTTGCCGACTTCGCCGAGAACGTTCGACTTAGGAACGCGGCAATCTTCCAGAATCAATTCGCAGGTCGACGAAGCTCGAATGCCGAGCTTGTCTTCCTTCTTGCCCACGGTGAATCCGGAAAATTCCTTCTCGATGATGAATGCCGTAATGCCTTTGTATCCCGCCGCGGGATCGACTGTGGCAAAAAGAATAAAGACGCCCGCTTCTTTGCCGTTGGTGATCCAAAGTTTGCGACCATTGAGCACGTAGTCGCTGCCTTTGAGCTCGGCTTTGGTTTGCAGTCCGAACGCGTCGGAGCCAGAACTGGCCTCGCTCAGCGCATACGCGCCGCACAGGTTGGCCACCATGCGCGGCAGGTAGCGCTTTTTCTGGTCCTCGGTGGTCCAGCGCAGCAGTGCGTTGTTCACCAAAGTATTTTGCACATCGACGATCACGCCCGCGGATGCGTCAACCCGGGACAGTTCCTCAACGGCCAGGATGGCTTCGAAGAAGGTGCCGCCGGCGCCCCCGTATTGCTCCGGGATTTCAATGCCCATCAGCCCCAGTTGAAAGAATTGATCAATAAGATCCTTGTCGAAAACGCCTTTCTCATCCATTTCCTTGACCAGCGGGCGAAGCTTCTGCTCGGCAAACTGGCGGATGTTGTCGCGAAAGAGAATTTCGTCTTCGGTGAAGCTGGTAAGAGGCGTAGGAGTCGGGAGCTGCAGAGTGGTATCAGGCATATGAATTCCTTTAGAAACAGGACGGCAACTGGAGATTTTAGCATTTATAGGGGCAGCTTGATGTCTCGATGGCAGACGCCGATTTTAGTGTGAGGCTAGCGGCTGTGCACGAGCTTGAGGCCATCGGACTGCAAGATGCGGCGTATCTGATTGCGGGCATGCACGGACCATGGGCCGCTGGTATCGAGCTTGACATAGGCACGCCAGTGCTGCAGGGCCTTGCGAGGTTCCCTGATCTTCTCATACGCGAGTGCGACGTTGTAGTGAGCGTCGCCGTAGGTGGGAGCGAGTTGCAGCGCAGTGTTGTAGGCCTGAATAGCTTCGGCGACGCGGCCGGTTTCATCCAACACGTTGCCTAGATCGAAATACGCCAGCGCATAGCGTGGATCAATTTCGATTGCCGCACGATAGTGTTTCTCCGCCATCGCGTAATCCTGGCGGTTGTAGAGCAGCGTGCCGAGATTGATGTTCGCGGCAGCGTGCTGATCGTCCAATTCCAAAACTTTCCTGTACGCCGTGATTGCCTGCAATTGCGTGCTGGGATCTTCTTCCAGGGCGATGCCTTCGGCGAACAGGTCGGCGATCTCGGCGGGCGCGCTATCGGGGTGAGAACGCGGCCCCGAGGTGGGCACTACATTGTCGCGCGACGAAAAATCAAACATGAACTGCCCGGCCAGCGGCTCCACGACTCGACCTTCATGACGAAAGGCGATGCGTCGTCCTGCGCTGAATGCACTGGCTTCGAGCAATGGATTCTCCATGCCCGCTGCCTGCTTCTGCATGGCATCGAGCGATTGCCGAATTACAGTCGGCCGTACCTTGTGCGCGCACAGGTCGCGGACTTTCTTGACTTGAAGGAGATCAAAAAAGGAATAGCTCTCGCCAACGGCCACCAGTCCGGCTTTTTCCCATCCTGCCAACTGACGCGCCGTGATCCGAAGGATGCGAAGCAAGTCTGCTCTACGGTATCGGTACACGTTTGTAAGGCTCTTCCAGCCTCCATTATCAGCAAGCGCCGCTTGAGTTGGCAAGTGCAAATCAGGATTTAAAGGCATCTGAAGAAGCAACTTTGCATCGCGGTTGGTGCATGTGAAGGCGGAAAACCACTTTAGGCAGCCGCACTTACCGGCCTTCACCATGCACTCAGTTTCCCACAACGGCAGACCGTGGAAAACGTGGACGTACAATTTCGCCGCTGTGGGCTATCATTAATCGGCTCCGCAAGGCCCTCCATGAAACGCAAAACGGTTCAAGAAATGGAATCCATCAAGGCCATGACTGGGCTGGTGCAACAGGCCTGCCTGGTGGCCAAGGATGCGGTTTTTAATCTTCGTGACTTCCTGGAGAATTCCTCGAACATGGCATTCATCGCCGTGCAGGATTGCGAAAAAGAATTGGATCGCGCCGAGCGCAAAATCGACGATGGGATTACCAGCGCGATCACTCAAGTCACAGAGGCAGAGGCGCGCGAGTTGCTCGCCTGCTTGAAATTTATTATCGATCTGGAACGCATTGGTGATCTGACCTGGTCGGTGACGCAACGCTTGCAGCGCCTGACGCCGAAAATCTTACGGGACGACCGCCGCGACCTGATCGCTATGGCGGACATTCTGGAAAAGATGCTGGAAGCGGTGCATCGCGGGTTTTTGAATCGCGATCTGGAAACCGCGAATTGGGTTTTGCAGACTGACCCTCAAATCGACCAGGTGTGCCGCGCTGTGTTTCAACGCCACCTGGACGTCAAGCACAAAGAACGCCGTGATTACAGCACCAATCTGCTGCTCATGGCACAGGCCTTCGAGCGTGCCGGAGATCATGCCAAGAATCTGGGCGAGGAATTAGTTCACCTGGTCGAAGGGCGCAGCGTTCGCCACGAGCCGAAACGATCGAGAAGTTCACGCGCCGTACGCGAGGCTTAGGTTGACCCCAAGCTCACAGAAAAAACTTCATTCGCGACCCGGTTGAACCGACTGCGGAGCAGCTTCCGCGGTCGGAACGGGTGCGCTGCCTCCGGTAAAGCGATTGGGTTGAGGACGATATCCGTTGCGCGTGCGAATGTGGTACTTCTTCAGATTGTCGCCCACCAGTTTCACCGTGATCGCGCGCCATCCCGGGTTGGGATTCGCCTGCGGGTAGTAACTCAGCGAATAGAGGTGAGCCAAATCATCGCGGATCGAGGCAAAGGCTTTCTGCTCATCTCTCCAATTCTTGGCGAAGTAAGCTTTGCCGCCTGTGGCGGCGGTCATACGGTCAAAAACTGCGGTGGAGACTGGTTCCAATTTAGCCAGTTGTGTGCTGATCATGTAGATTGCCGTCCCCGTAGATTGCGCTAGCTCTGCCACGTCCTCCGGCGGCACTACGCTGGCGTCATCGGGGCCGTTCGAGAAAACTACGATTACTTTCCGCCCGCTAATCTTGGCTGCATCCTTGATGGTCAACAGCAGGCAGTTGTAAAGTGCGGCATCGTCTCCCGCTATCGTGGAACGCACGCCCCGCAAGAGTTGCGAGCGGTCGGCGGTAAGGGGAGCGGCTCGCGAGAGGTCGCGACTGTACGAATAAAACGCGATCTTGTCGGCCGTTTCCAGCGAGCGCACGAAATCCGCAATGGCATCCTGAGCAAATACAAATCCGCGATACATGTAGTTGCTGGTGTCGAAAAGAATAAAGACGTTCGCCCCAGCCACCATCGAACCTAGTGTTTGAGGGCTGGCGTCCCCGGCTTTCAGCTGCAAGGGGGTTCGAGAGCCTGGATTTTCATCTGGCAGCGTCAGATCCGAGACCCGATATACGGGCTCATTGCCCTCGCCAAAGGTTGCCAACTTTTGTGAAATCTTGTCCTCGGTTATCGAAAAGTCGGAAGGGCGAAGCCCGGTAATATAGTTTCCCTTGTCATCCGTGACCGCAACGTTCAACTGCACCATGTCGACAACCACGCGAATGTTCGGTTCGTTGTCCTGCGCGTGCGTCTGGATCTCGGCGCTGAAAACCAGCAACAACGGCAAGAATAGGAAGCATTGCTTTTTCATATGCACCTTAAGGCTGAGTCATCGCAGTGCTGCTTGCCAACGAAGCGATTTTGCCCTGCCGGAATTCTTCACCGGTCTCCCGCATGGCGCGAAGCATGGCTGGCCAGTCTTCGAAGTCGGTTGCGAATATCTTTTCGACCATGCGATGAGTTAACTTTGGGACCAACCGGTTCAACATCACTGGGGAATAGCCCAATTCATCCGCCAGTCGTGCCCAGTACAAATTGCTCGAGTCCCAGCTTTCCGCCAGCAAGCGGCTCGAATAACCCTCAAAGGCAGGGAACGGTTTTACGTTCAGCAACTCGCGCGCGTAGCTCTGCCCCAGGATGGGATGTGGCACGCCAAAGTCCTGTGACAGGCGTTGCCAATTCACTTCGGTTGGATACTGGCGAGATAGGTTTTGTAATTCCAGACCAGCGGGTCCCCATGAATCAGATGCGGTCGGGAACTTTCGCTCAAACTCCGCGGTGAGATACAGAGTGTCCGCAGGTGTGACCTCAGGATAGATGTCAACCGCGTGAACTCCACGAAGAGCGAGTTCGACCTGTTCAGCAACCGCCGGATTCATACGGTCCGACAAGATACTCATGACCTTGATCCGCAGGGATTCATTTCCCGCGGAAGCTGCAAGCAACTCCTCTCCCGCCCGCTGGTAGAGGGTGATGGCGTGAAGTTCGTGCGGACTCACATCCCACCAGCGCGGCAAGGTGGCGTTGACCAACAAGCCCGGAACCAACTCCCTCCAGATTAGGGCTTGAACATTCTGTGGAGCGATCATGTCCTGTTCGACGTCGGCGAGTACGTAAGGGAGATCGGCGAGAGAGCCCACGAGGTGCACTCCACCGCCCGCTGGAGAGCCTTGCCCGAACATCTGCGGCGCTTGCCAGACTCGCTCCACGCCGGCGACCGTGTCTCCAGAGAAGTCATGGGAGCGAACTAGCAGAGGATTGTTGTGCAGAACCTGGGAGTCGGGCGGCTCATAATACGCATAGTTCAAGCCCACCAACGTGTCTCGGAAGAAGGGGACAAGTTGGCCGCGAGCTTCCGCCAATTGAGCGCGCGAGCCGGGAGACTTGATCAGCTTGGTCAAATCCGTCTGCATTTGCAGTTCGGTGTGACGGTTGTTATAGATCCCGGTCGCCCATTCAGTTCTCTCGCCACTGCTGAAGATGGGGCGCGGCATCTCGAATTCGCGAAGCTCTCCGGCCAGCGGGATCAAGCGATCCCCAATGGCCGCGCCGCGCGACATTTCTTCCAAACCGCTCCCCAAGCCCAGAATTGCATCCAGAGAAACCAGACGCTGGCCGTCGAGTACGGAACGAATGTTGTTGGCCATTTCCTGATGCATGCGCTGGCCCGGGAGATTAGTTTGGTTAGGACCTGCGAGCAAGTCGATGATTTCATCTTGTGAGCGATTGGGCTGACCAGTTGCTGCCAGCAGCAGTTGTTGCAGGGAATCGCGTCCGGCGTCGAACAGATGAGGAGACGAAAGCACCTTGCCGAAAGGCTTAATCACTTCTTGCCATGAATCGTTCAGCTTGTTGGTGGGGATCTGCCCCTGACGCGCCACGATTTGCCAAAGCCCGATATTCGCCTGGAACATCCCCATGGCGTTGCCGCGCAATGTGTGGTTGGAGATCCTGTTCAAGCTTTCAGCTGTGGTCAGAAAACGGGTGATCGATTCATCGGTCAACTCAGGAAACTCAGAGAAGAGCAGGTACTGATCACCGAATTGGCTGTACTTTCCTGCGATCGCGAGTACGGTGGGAGGACTTAGGCGGTTTTGCATGGAACGCTTGCTGTCCAACTCGCTCAACTTCAGATAAATTTGCAACGGCCCGATCTCGGTTTCCATTCGCGATAGGGCAAACATCGCCTCCGCTAACTGTTCAGGATGGTTCAGGTGGCTGGTTCTTTTGTCCCAGTCACGGGGAAACCTGAAATTAGTTTTTTGGTGAAGTATGTCCTTCCATACTTCAAGATTTCCCGGGACGAGGGGTTCGCCGTTCGGCTCCCATTGCAGGCAGGTGGTTAGAAGAAGAAGTCCGGGCGCAGGCCGAAAGGCAGGCCGGGCAGCCGCGGGAAAAATATCGGGCCCGCGCAGAGCCTCGTAAAATCGCCGCAGCCGAGGTGGAGTAAAGTGCGCCTGCTGATCTTGACTAACCCGAGATAAGGAGTCGAAGTACGCGGCGAGCCAGCCATTGTCCTTCGCCAGCAATCGGGGCACAAACTCGGAAGGCGAGAGTGGCGAGGCTCCCACCAGGTCCTTCCAAGCGGAGTCGGCTCCGGATCCGCCGGGCACGATCACGCGTCCGGAGCGAATGCAAATGTGGCTGCCGTAGAAATCAAGAGTCGCGGCATACGGCAATAGCCTTCCCAACCCGATGGAGTCCCGAAGCACTAGCCGAGTATGGGCATCGCTGCGCGCCAGCGCCCAGTAGAGCCGTGCCAGGACAGGATCTCGCATGAATGTCTCTACGAAATCGCTGGGGTTTGGCCGACTTTCCGTACTCACCGAGGTCCAGTCTCCTGCGGTGAACAGAATTGGAATCCGGCTAATGGGGAAAGCGTAAATGAACGGCTTGCCTCCCTGCAGTGCCTCCTCAAGCTCAAAAAGAGGGAAGCCGGAATCGATGGTGACAAAGGCGCGATCCGGATCGGCGGTCAACAGAGTCGTGGTGTTCTTCCCGCATTCCTGCCGTACGCGATAGCCCAGAATGTGCAGAAGTTGCTTCGCATCCTCACAATTGGTCACGCGAAGCATGCGGTCTGCGCCAGCAATAGCGTCGAGCTCTCTAGCTTGCTCGAGGTAACGATCCAGCAGGGTTAGGTACTCGGTCGGCTGGCCCTTGGTAGGCGAACCCTGATAGCCCTGGGTGAAAATGTTGTGAGCCAGCAGCGGCATGACTTCTTCGGCGGAGATTTGCTGACTGATCCCCGCCATCCTCAGGAGAGGCCGCAACGGGCCAGGGATGGCAACTTCAGCCTCGTTGGAGGACCCCGCGGAGGGAACTTCGGGCGATGAGCTACTTACGGGGAAGGCCGCCCAGGCGTGTGGTGCAGAGCCACTAGTGCACAGCCACATCACTAACATGAAGGCGAAGGATTGAAACAGGGGTTTCATGGCCGGTCCTTACTTCTGTGTCGGCCAAGATACCCCATCCTTCGACGTATTCCAAGGCATATTTCGTAAAAATTGGACGGCCTGGGACCGGGTCCCCAGGGGACGGGAAATCCTTGTGCCTCTACAACATTCCCGATATCGCACCGATTGAATTGACCTGGTTCACACCGGATGCAACTCTCGCTAGTAGTGATGAACGTCCCGCGGAAAGAAGTTTTGGCGGGGCGGTGGGCTGCCTGCGATGCCAAGCCGGGAGAGAAATGCGAACTCAACTACAGCCAGCCGCAGGCGAATCCTCATCGAGATCGGCGGTGGGCAGCCTCGACAAATAATTTCGAAGCCGTTCTGCAGCGGCTCCGTTCCGTGACAGCGAGACTTTAGTCACGATTTGTGCCAACCCATCGCACTTTGGGACTATGATGGCTATTGATGAACTCCACCGCAGCAGCGAAGAAGAACCGCGGTTTCGATCCCGGAATATTTCTTGCCACGATTGGAAAGGGCAGGAAGAGCTTCAGAGTTTCAAGAAAGCAAGGAATCTTTGCCCAGGGAGATGTTGCTGACGCCGTGTTTTACATTCGGAAAGGCAAGATAAAGCTTACGGTGGTGTCTCACGTTGGCAAGGAAGTTACGATTGGAATATTGGGTGAAGGGAATTTCTTTGGAGAGGGCTCGCTCGCCGGACAGACCCTTCGAATCGGATCTGCGGCGGCAATGACCGAGTGCGAGATTTTGCGGATCGACAAGAGGGCGATGATGGACGCGCTTCACCGCGAACACGCGTTCTCGGATATGTTCATGGCTTATTTGCTGGCGCGCAATGTTCGCTACGAGGAAGACCTGGTCGACCAACTATTTAATTCCAGCGAGAAGAGGTTGGCCCGCGTTCTTCTGCTACTTGCACACTTTGGCAAGGACGGCGTGCCTGAGAACGTAATTCCCAAGATCAGTCAGGAAACACTAGCCGACATGGTTGGGACGACTCGTTCCCGCGTGAGCTTCTTTATGAACCGGTTCAGGAAGCTGGGTTTCATTCACTACGCTGGCGGTTTAGAAGGCAGACTGCAAGTCAACAGCTCGCTGCTCAATATGGTTCTCCACGATTGACCTTTCGCACACCCAACGCGTGCATGTCCAGGTCGCAGTGCGACACGCCGCCACCAAACTACTCGGTCAAAATTAGATCAACCTGATGAGAAGGTGAGTTGCTTAGGTCGTCAGCGGACAGGCTGGATGGCCGCACTCGCAGGCAATTTCGACTTCACCCGACCCGGCATCTTTGCAGACCTGACCGCAATATTTTTCTCCGGGCCGCACGGTACACAGGCATGGGATATGAGCACATTTATTCTGATCAGCGGGTGTCATTGTGTTCTCCTTTTCGAATAAACATCTCCCTTTTGGGAAGCGTCCATACTAACCCATGCGCGTCTCTCTTGCACCGTCTGCTACTCGTCGGACGGTATGATCTACTGACGGCTGGCGACGGTGCCAACTAAACCACCCTGGCTGGGATTCGCCGTGATCCGATAATCCTTATATTCGATAGTAAGCAACGCCCGACCTCCCAGGCGTGTGATGCTGGTGCTGCGATTGGATGCAGGCAGCCAGAAGTCGTCGACCTTGTGATAGATGTGTTCAATCTTCACATCCTTGATCCAAAAAGAAGGGTTCTTCGCGGGAGAAGCTTCGATGCGCGCAACCGCGAAGTCTTTCGCATCCACCCAGATTCGACCTCGGTAAAGCAATTTGTCGTCAGTGCGAGGTTCCACCGAAAGAACATAAAAGGACCCGTCCGATGTATTTTCTTGCCCAGCGAGAGCGAATGTGTAGTTTTCACGATTGAGGGCCACACGGCTCTGATTCTCGGGTGTGAGCGCTTCCTTCTCGCTCTGCAATAGTCTCTCTAAGACTCGGTCAATAAGTACCTTGGAACCGGTCGTCGACCGCACGGTGAATTCCTTGGTGGCCGGAGCTTTGTATTTCACATCGACAACCATTTCTGCGTTTCTCGAGCCTGGGAAGCCGTGATATTCCAGCCGATAAATTCGGGTTGCCTGGAACGCGGCCAATGCTTCGGCCCGCTGAAGGTTTCTGCGGATCATTTCGTTGACGACTTGGTCGCCGCTTAGCGCCTTGTGAACTTCAGCGGGGGCCTCCACGCTTCGTTGGGCGGGGGGCGATTGGCAAACCCCCATACAGATCAGGAGCGGGAAAATCCAAAGGAGGGTGTGGGGACGCGGTGTCATGGCTCGCCCAAAATAACTCTAACAATAACCGCAATGGTTTTCCAAAAAGTGTTCACTTTTGATCAGTTTTTGCCGGGATCAACCTTGAAAATTCGCTTATGGGTCTCACTTTTCGCAGCTGTGCGGAAGGCCGAATCCATGAGTGAACGCGACAAGTCCGAGCAACGGCTGTCCGCGAAAATCAACATTGCCAGTACGTGTCTTCAGTTCGTGTCTGCAGGGCCCGCCCCAAGGAGGGCGACATCGCGTGCGCGTTCACCTCATCAATCCAAGCGAAGTTTCTTTTGGCACCGCAGTTATTACGCCCCGCTGGTTATACGTCTTGGCGTCAGCGACACCGAAAAGCTTTGGCACGCCCGTTCTGGTCGATGAAACGCTGGAAGCGGTGGATCCGGAGAGCATTCAAGCGGGCGACGTGGTTGGTATCGGGATCCACACAGCCAATGCACTACGTGGGTACGAGATCGGCAAGATGGCGTGCGAGCGCGGCGCTTACGTTGTCTTTGGAGGAATCCATGCGACTCTTTACCCTGATGAAGCGCATGAACTGGGCGGCGCCTGCGCTGTAGTTAAGGGCGACGGAGACGTGGCGTGGGCAAAAGTATTAGCGGATTGTTGCCGTCAGGATCCAGCGCGAGTCTACGAAGGCGGCAGGATTGAAGCTTCAGAATTCTTGCCGGCACGCTGGGACTTGATACCGCGCGATAGCTACATGTGGGCATCGGTGCAGACAGTGCGCGGCTGCCCCAAGCATTGCTCTTTCTGCTCGGTTTGGCGGACCGATGGCCAGCGCCCTCGCCAGCGCACCTCCGATGTGGTGATGGAGGAAATCGTGCAGCTACGGCGCCTCGGTTTCCGCTTTATCGCGCTGGCGGACGATAATTTCTATCCCGTTACCTTGACCGATCTTCGCCTGGCCAGGGAGCAAGCCAACACTGCCCGGATTCACGAACTCGAAGCCATTCGCGCGGAGCGGTTTGAACTCATGGGTCGTCTGGCACAACTTCCGCCGGACACGATTTTCTTCACACAGATCACCATGGAAGCGGCGGAAGACACTGACTTCCTCGATGCCATGAAAGCCGCGAACATCAAAGGTGCGCTGGTCGGTGTGGAATCGGTGACTCCGGAAGGTCTGAAAGATGTTTACAAGGATTTCAATCAATCCGGCGAAGAGCTGGTTGAACGATTGAGAACATTCCGCCGCCATGGCGTGTACGTGCTGGGATCATTCATTTTTGGCTTGCCCAGCGATCGTCCAGAAACCTTCGATGCTACCGCTTCCGCCGCCGTTCGTGCGGAGGTTGCGTTCGCACAGTTTGTGATGTTGACTCCATATCCGGGCACGGTTGATTTCATGCGCTGGGAAAAAAACATGGAGGCTTCCCCAGTGAAAATTGGCGGAATCCCGATTACGCGCCGTTGGCTTATTCCGCCAGCGCTGCGGCCCAAGCTGTATTGGCCGCATCCGACCATGTCAGCCGAGGAAATTCGCCGGAATACGCAATCGGTGTGGGACACTTTTTACAGCATGAAGTCTATTTGGACGCGATCCGGATTTATCAAGTCGATGCGGGCCCGTTTGGCGTTCGTCTTGATTTCAAAAATCTACCGTCAGATGTATGCGGATACGGGAATCGCCACCGACAGCGCTCGTGTATCGCGCTCGTCGAAGTGGGCACGCTGGTTGGCCAAGCCGTGCCAGCGGCTTTTTGCGGCACCTCCCATGCCGGATCTTGAAGTTCCGGTTGGATGGACTGTCGCGGCAACGGTCGCAGAACCTTCCTGCGAACTGGCGAGCAGCTGATAGTTCGCGTTATTTTTCGTGCACGCGTAACAGCCCGAAACTGCAAACGAGGAAACTCGAATGAGTCCTCTTTCCTCAGTTCACTTGTGTTCATATTCGGACACTTCCTTCCCACGAACGAACAGAACTGAGTCTTTTCCTGGTGTTTTGTTTCCTCGTAACTATCTAGAGACATGCTACTTACGTAACAGGTGCAGTGGTCTTGCGCGTGCCTTTCTAAGGAGCAATTATGGATATCGCTCGCCCATCTAATGCAGGTCAGCGGCGCCGCCGCCAGATCATATATGTAGTCGTCGGAATCATTCTTCTCGCTGCGGTGACCATGGGGCTATCGCGGCTGAAACCCGCTGCGCCGACTGTGGAGCGATCTACGGTCTGGGTGGATACGGTAAAACGTGGCTCGGTGTTGCGCCAGGTTCGCGGTTTGGGAACATTAGTTCCGATGGAGGGATCGATTCAATTCCTGCCTGCTATCACGGAAGGACGCGTCGACAAGATTCTGGAGCTTCCCGGTGCGCTGGTAAAGTCTGACACCGTCCTGTTGACGATGAGCAATCCTCAGCTGGAGCAGGAAGCGCTGGATGCGGGCTTTAAGCTTAAGGCTGCCGAAGCGGACTACAAGAATCTCGAAGTAGGGTTGGCCAGCCAGGTGTTGGCGCAAAAATCGGTCTCCGCGCAGGCGGATTCGCAATATAACCAGGCGAAGATGCAGGCCGACATCAACTCCGAACTGGCGCGGCTCGGCGTGATTTCGCAGCTCAGCATGAAAGTCTCCGATCAGCAGGCGCAACAGCTTTCTACCCAGAACGATATTGAAAAACAACGGCTAACTAATAGCAGCGAAGTGCTGAAGGCGCAGTTGCAGGCAAAAGCGGCCGAGGTAGAACAGTTCAGGGCTCTGGCAAAGTTAAAGGAGAGCCAACTGGATCGCTTGCGAGTGCGCGCCGGCATTGATGGGGTTCTGCAAGAACAGACCCTGAAGATCGGGCAATATGTAACTCCTGGAACGACTCTGGCGAAAGTTGTGCAGCCGCAACGGCTTAAGGCGGAATTGAAGATCGCGGAAACGCAGGCTAAAGACATTCAACTCGGCCAGCCTGCTTCTGTGGATACACATAATGGTGTTATTGCTGGTCACGTTGTGCGGATTGATCCGTCTGTAGTAAATGGAACCGTCTCCGTGGATGTGGCCCTGGACGGAAAGCTTCCGCAGGGAGCGCGACCAGATCTGAGTGTAGACGGAACCATTGACCTGGAAAAGATGGAGAATGTGCTGTACGTCGGCCGCCCCGCCTTCGGACAGGAACAGAGTACGGTGGGCATGTTCAAGCTGGAGCCGGACGCAGCTAATGCGGTTCGCGCCCAGGTGAAACTGGGACGCAGTTCCGTCAACACAGTCGAGATTTTGCAGGGATTGAAAGAAGGCGACCAGGTCATTCTTTCGGATATGTCGCGCTGGGACAGTTTTGATCGGGTTCGTCTGGAATAGCCGGACCCCAAACAAGAAAGGAACATTCGATGGCTGACGCGGGAACCATGATCGGCATGGAAAATATCACCAAGGTCTTCTACACCGACGAGGTAGAGACCCATGCACTCTCCGGCATTCACATGGAGATTCGGAAAGGCGAGTACGTAGCGATTGCGGGGCCTTCAGGCTCCGGCAAGTCGACCCTATTGGCGTTGATCGGACTGCTGGATTCGCCGACGGACGGCAGCTATGTTTTGAACAGCCATCCCGTCGCCAACCTTAACATCAGCGAACGCTCTCGAATTCGCAATCGCGAAATTGGATTCATCTTCCAGAGTTTCAACCTTATCGGCGACCTCAACGTTTATGAAAACGTAGAACTCCCGCTGACTTATCGTGGCATGCCTGCGAATGAGCGCAAGGAGCGCGTGCACAATGCGCTGGAGCGGGTGGGCATGAACCACCGCACCAAGCATTATCCGTCGCAACTTTCCGGCGGTCAGCAGCAACGTGTCGCAGTGGCGCGAGTCTTGGCCGGATCACCCGCGATCCTGCTGGCGGACGAGCCCACTGGAAACCTGGATTCCCGCAATGCCGAAGCGGTCATGGATTTGTTGCGCGATCTACACCGGGAAGGCGCGACCATCTGCATGGTCACGCACGATCCCCGTTTCGCGCGTCACGCTGAACGCACCATCCACATGTTTGACGGGCGAGTGGTGGAGGAGAGCGTCGAGGTCAACTAAGCCGGACGACGGTAGGTTCCTGCACCCTGGGCGGAAGTGTGTCCGGCGACGTGACATGAGCGGGAGATTGCAAACTGATGACAGGATTGGTTCAATATCTCGCCGACGCTCTTCATCAACTCCGTTCTAAGCCGTGTTGCGCGGCAATCATAGTCGGTTCGCTGGCGTTGGGATTTGGGACGATCGCGATTGTCAAACCAACAGCCGGCGCCGCCACCAAGCCATCGCGGATAGCCCAACCTCAAAGAGTGTGCGACGCACGGCGTAGTAGCGATGCGGCGTCCAGTCCGTTGGATTTTTCTCTACATTCCTACGCCCACTACCAAGAGATAAGACAATATGCGGCCCAAGCGCGTAAGGCTGAGCGGCCTTGCAGCGGGAAGACTCCCCGCGAGTCAAGTGCTTTGCGTCAGGAGTTTCCGGGCACGTCCGTTGAAAAGATTCGGCGTCGTACGGCTTGTGTTTGTAGTCGTACGAACGCCGTGAGCGGTTGAGATCATGAATTGATTTTCGAGGTTAGGTATCAGGTATGGAAACATTCTTACAAGACGTGCGATATGGGCTCCGCATGTTGCGGAAGAGCCCCGGCTTGACTGCGATTGCCGTGACTACACTGGCGCTGGGCATCGGCGCCAACACCGCCCTTTTTTCGGTGGTGGATGCTGTATTGCTGCGGCCGCTTCCTTATCTGAAGCCCGAGCAGTTGGTGGTGGTGAAAGACGACTATCCGGGAAATCACATGACGGATGTCGGAATGTCGATTCAGGAGTTGGACGATCTTCAGAATCGCTCGGGCGTGTTCGACCAAATCTCTTCCGATTTTCCCATCAATGCCAACGTGACCGGGCGCGAGAAGCCAGAACGCATCGAAGCTGAAGTCGTTAGCCCGAATTACTTCTCGCTTCTAGGCGCAAAGCCGACTCTTGGACGGGTATTCACTTCTGCCGACTATCGTCCGGGATTTTTTGAAGGGGCCGTGATCAGCGATGGTTTGTGGCATCGCATGTTTGGCGGGGATCCGAATGTGTTGGGGCAGGCCGTCCGCATTGACACGGATTTGTACACCGTCATCGGGGTGATGCCGCCTACCTTCCGCAATCCAGCCCGGACATTGCAGCACGAAGCGGATTCCTGGCTCACCACCGGTTTCATTGCGGCGCCATTTCCGCTGCCCCCGCGACGCTCGATTCGGCTCCTGCCCGGAGCCCTCGGTCGGCTCAAGGCCGGGCTCACTCCTGAGCAGGCCCAGGTTAAGCTCAACGCTTTTGCCGCTAACTTGAGCGCGCAGTATCCGAACGAGTATCCGGCGGCGGCGCGTTGGACTCCTCGAATCGTTCCATTGCAAAAAGAAGTTGCCGGCGATTCCACCACACTTTTGTTTGCGCTCCTTGCCTCGGTCGGCGTGGTTTTGCTGATTGCATGCTTGAACATTGCCAGCTTGTTATTGGCGAGATCTGCGGGGCGGCAGCAGGAAATAGCGGTACGCCAGGCGCTGGGTGCGGGTGCGTGGCGACTGGTCCGGCAGATGCTGACCGAGAGCGTAGTTCTCTCATTAGCTGGCGGAGCCGTTGGCGTGTTGTTGAGCCTTTGGTTGACCGGACTGTTGTTGCAATTGGTTCCCGCCAACCTGGTGCGGCTCGTTGAGGTCAGCGTCAATCCGCGCGTTCTGTTGTTTGCGCTGGGGATTTCGGTATTCACAGGCTTGCTATTCGGCTTGGCCCCTGCGGCGCAACTGGCGAGCACTCGGCTCATCGACGATTTACGACAAGGCACTCGCGGCGTCGGTATGGGCGTCCGCCAGCATCGATTTCTGGGCGTGCTGGTGGTCTGTGAGTTCGCATTATCCCTGGTGCTGATGGTAGGCGCCGGCTTGTTGCTGCGCAGTTTTTGGAACGTACTGCAAGTTCAACCTGGCTTTGATTCCAGCCACGTGGTCAGTGCTCGCATTTGGTTGCCGGTGCCTAACGACCCGACTCAAAATCCATACGCCACCCAGCCCAAGCGCAGCGCTCTCGTGCGCGATGTGTTGCGGCGCGTTAGTGGGTTACCGGGAGTGCAGACGGCGGCAATCGGCGTAGGAGACACCCCATTTTCAGGACAGCTTGCCCCCATTAATTTCATGATCGAAGGCCGCGCCGACGACGGCAACGGAGCTTTGACCGCGGATTTTGTCTCGATGACGCCTGATTTCTTGCGCACACTCGGAACTAGCCTGTTGCGCGGCCGCGGCCTCACCGATAGCGACAATGAAACGGGTGCTCCGGTGATGCTGATCGACCAGACCGCGGCCAATTTGTTCTGGCCCAATGAGGATCCGATCGGCAAGCGCGCGAAAATCATTGCGCCAGGAGCGCAGAACCCTCCTCCATTCGTCACGATTGTGGGCATTGTGGAACGGACCCGAAGCGAAGGCTTGGATGCGCCCTATCGCCCGCATTTCTTTTATTCAGCGATGCAGAATATCGGCCCGAACATGACGGTGTTCGCCCGCACCACAGCGAGTCCGGAGTCGTTTGAGGAAGCGGTCCGGCGCGAGGTGCAGGCAGTTGATCCCACCTTGCCGGTGTTTGGCGTGCGCACCATGGATAGCCTGGTTTCCGACTCGCTGTCATCGCGCCGCTTCGCAATGGTGGTGCTCGGCTTCTTCGCTTGCACCGCGATGCTGCTGGCCGCGATCGGAATCTACGGGGTCATGGCGTACTTCGTAAATCAGCGCGTCCGGGAAATTGGTATTCGCATGGCTCTAGGGGCGCGGCGAATGGATGTATTGAAGGTGGTGGTGTCGCGCGGCATGTCGCTGGCTCTGGCCGGCGTCACCGTGGGAGTTGTGGCATCGCTTGCCATGACCCGTCTGATCGCCGGCCTCCTGTTCGGTGTGGGAGCTTCCGATCCCCTGACCCTGGCGATCTTCACCGTGCTTCTGGTTGCGGTCGCACTCCTGGCTAATTACATTCCTGCGCGCCGGGCGACCAAGGTCGATCCCATGGTGGCGTTGCGCTACGAATGAGCTTTCTATGATGCTGGAATCTTTGGTGCAAGACGTTCGCTACGGCATTCGCATGTTGCGAAAGTCTCCGGCTTTCGCCGCGATCGCCGTGCTCACATTGGCGCTCGGAATTGGCGCGAATACCGCCATGTTCAGCGTGCTGGATGCCGTGCTGTTGCGCCGGCTGCCTTTTCCCCATCCAGATCGATTGGTCCGTGGATACGGGAAATTTCCACGCAACGATCGCGCCGCAGTTTCGCCCCCGGATTTTGTAGACTTTCGCGCGCAGAACCGAACCTTCCAGCAATTTGCGGCGATGGCGATTGAAGATTCGACTGCGAACTTGACCGGGAGTGCAAGCCCCGAGCAGGTGCGCAGCAACATTGTTTCCTGGAATTTCTTTGACGCCCTCGGAGTGCAGCCAAAACTTGGCCGCAGCTTTCTGCCCATCGAAGAGCAAGTCAGCGAACCTCAGGTTGCAATTCTTGGCTACGGCATTTGGCAGCGGGATTTCGGAGGTGATCCTGGGATCGTCGGCCACACTCTGACTCTCGACGCAAAAAAGCTGACCATTGTGGGTGTGCTTCCGAGCGACCTTGCGCTACTCTCCGAAGCCCAGGTCTGGCTGCCTATGCCGATGCTGGCGAAGGGCATGACCGTCCGGCGCTACCATTTTCTTTCAGTGGTAGGACGGCTCAACGCTGTAGTCAGCCAGGAGCAGGCGCAAACCGATCTCGATACAATTTCGCGAAGCTTGGCGCAGAAATATCCCGAAAGCAATACGGACTGGAGTCTGCATCTTGTGAGTCTGCGCGAGGTCGTGGTGGGTCCAGTGCGGCCCACGCTTTGGCTTTTGTTCAGTGCGGTTGGAATGCTCCTGCTGATCGCGTGTGCCAACGTCTCCAACTTGCTGCTGGCGCGGGTAACGGCGCGCCAAAAAGAAATCGCAGTTCGGGCTGCGCTCGGCGCCAGCCGCTGGCGCATTGTTCGGCAAGTTATTACCGAAAGCACTTTGCTGTCGCTGGCCGGCGGCGCGCTGGCGGCAGTTGCCGCAGTTTGGGGAGTGTCATTGCTGCGATCTGTGGCTCCGGCGGACTTGCCTCGCATCGACGAGATCCAGGTCAATGCGAGCGTGCTCCTGTTCACGGTGGCGATCTCTATGGTGACGGGGGTTTTCTTTGGCGTGGCTCCGGCGTTGCAACTCTCGTCCGGGAATCTGGATTCCAGCCTCAAATTAGGCGGTCGCAATCCGGGCAACGTGTCGAGGCATCGTCTGGGACGCACTCTGATGGTGTTTGAAATTGCAATTTCATTTGCTCTGCTAGTGGGCGCAGGTCTCTTGGTGAAAAGCGTCTGGCGCGTGATTCACGTTGATCCCGGTTTCCGCAGCGAGCATGTTGCTACTACACGAATCAGCTTGAGTGAAGGTAGCTACCAGGATGAGGCCAGTCGCGTTGCGTTTTTCCAAAAGCTTGAACAGCAACTTTCGACACTGCCGGGGGTGGAGAGCG
>Ga0206892_1027_pt1 | contig 21198 bp, 16 predicted proteins | sample Alteio_BWOrgHeat_56_FD_153257 | JGI IMG/M metagenome (GOLD analysis project Ga0206892, IMG submission 153257) | Enriched cells from forest soil in Barre Woods Harvard Forest LTER site, Petersham, Massachusetts, United States - Alteio_BWOrgHeat_Nextera8 ... | reverse complement strand
GGCGATGGTGACGTCCCTTGCTGCGTCGGGACTTGCCGAATCTGATTTCTGCGAAGCTGGAGGTCCGTTGTGCCGAACCTGCACCACCGTGGAGTTCAGGCGAATCCGGATCGAAGATTTAGCATCATCCAGGCGGCTGTAGTTCGCGCGAGCCGTGACCACATCGTCCATGGTCGTGCCCGGGACCGCATCAGGGATCAAGGAACGAACTAAAAGGGAGTGCCTCAGAAGTAAGTTTGCAAACCTTGGTGAGATAGTCCGCATAACTCATCTTCGCAAGTCGTGCGGACTTTTCTTCTCTCGACAAACCGGGGAGATAGTCGATCTTCTCGCTGTAGATACGCGCAATGTCACGCCGCGCACCCTCGGAAAGCGGAGTTTTGCCGAGGAACTCTGGCCAGGGCGTTGAACCCATGCCTGGCACGAGACGATCCTGCCCAAACGTCTCGCGGTCGAAGAAACATGCGGTTTTCAGCTTCTCGTATAGCTTTTGATCGTAAGCCCTGTAAAAACGCTGCGTGTCGATGCCCAGTTCCGTGATAAGGCCTGCCGCCACTTTGCTGTAACGCGATGGACTCTCGATCGACTGCGTGCCTCCGTAGCTCAGCAGCATTCGGTTACCTGCGCGAAACTCGTTGCGCTTGGCGTGTCCACCGAAGTCGTCGTGGTTGTCGAGGATGAGGATGCGCGCCTTCGGTCCTGCGTGTTTGCGATAGAAATAAGCGGCCGCAAGACCACTTATTCCGCCTCCTACCACCACCAGATCGTATTTTTCACCAGTGCTTTCGGGTTTCTCAGCAGAGTCCCAAAACTCTCCATCACGCAGGCTATGTGCGGACGTGTAAGTGCCTTCATGATTCCCACGCATCCCCATCAGAGCGGGTGGATAGTAACTTGCATCTTTCTCGGGTGCGAATACAGGGTCGGATACAGCTTGGCCGTAAAGTCCGGGAATGCCTGAGGTGAGTACCGCAGCGCCGACGGTGACCGCAACTCCATCTAGGAAGTCACGCCGCGTGATCTTTCGGTTCATCCCCAGTTCGCGGTCGCGTGAATTATCGCTCAAGCGAGTCTCCCTGCGCGGTAATCTAACAAAGACAAAAGCTTACTATAATCGCGCAATGTTACAGAAGGCAGGAAGGGCGGCAGACGGAATGGTTGACTATTTCCACCAGAATGAGGTGTAGATCAAAGTAAGAAGCTCCAGGGCAGCGAGTGAAACCCACAGGCGCTGCCGAAAGACAGAACGCCGCAAATCTCTTTTCAAATCGGCTTCCAGCGCGTGCACAAACTCCACTTCTGCGGGATCAGGTTTGGGTGGGGGCGCGGCGGCGCGCGCGAGGGCAGGCGCGTAGGCCGGCTTAGGCTTATCGGGCAGGAAAACCTTAGGCGTGCTGATGACGGACGACCATCGCGGAAACTGCAACGTGCCCGCAGTAAAGCTGGGATCGTCGACGGGCGTCGAAGTCAATTGCAGAGCCGGCAATCGCTCAGGCGCAGCCGCGTCGGCCAGGCTGCGCAGAAGCGAGGTCCACCACATGTGACTCATCTGGTCGCCAATCAACTCGCCCACATCGACTGGCCGCGACTCCAATCGCAAAGGAGGCAACGTCTCCGGCGAAATCACATCGCCAATATTGGTGAACACCGTGCGATACCAAGGCAAGCTCAAAATGTCGCCGGCGAGCATCCCGACATCCACCGGTTGCGAGGTGAGTCTCAGCGGGGGCAACTTTTCTGGCGAGATGGTGTCTCGCAGAAGATCGAGCAAACGCTTTCGAAGAGGACGATTCCATTCATCCGAAAGCAAAAGCTCTAGATCGGGGCCGTCAGACACTTCATGCTGATTCTGTTTCGAAACGTCCGAAGGTGTGGGTTGATCAAACATCGCGATGGTTGTCCCTAGTTCCGCCAAAATCCCATCTGCCCGCCGGGATTTCTGGCGTTCACGGCTTGGTAATCAAAACCCCGATTACTCGGTCATTCATAGATTCCGCGGCCTTCCTGGCCTGGTCCGGCGTGGTTCCGCTCAATAGCTCGAAGTCGAGCGTCATATCCGCCAGCGAGGGCACGGTTTGATGAAACATCTCCATCCGTATAACCGATTTCCCGTCTGTTCCCTGCATCGCCTTGAAACGGCAGCTGCCGCGCTCCGTATTGGCCATAGATTTAGTCGCTAGAGGGACCCAATAATATTATCGCATCCCGTTTGCAGCATATCGGACAAAATGAACCTCGCGCGAGCGGAATAGTGTCTAATGCCTAGAGTGGATTCCGACAGCAAGCCGAAACCTAAGCCCACCGAAAGACTTCGCGCGGTACTTCCTGAAGTCTGGCAGCTCATCATTCCTCGCCGCGGCGTGCTTGCACTTGGTTTTGTGCTGATGGTCATCAACCGGGTTTCCGGGCTGGTGCTTCCGTATTCCACCAAGTTTCTTATAGACAATGTGATTCTGAAACATCAGGCGCAAATGCTTAAGCCTTTGGTGCTAGGCGTGTTGGCGGCCACCATGATTCAAGGGATCACGTCGTTCTCGCTGACACAATTGTTGTCGAAGGCTGCGCAGCGGCTGATCACCGAGCTTCGCGAAAAAGTACAGACCCACATCGGCTGGCTTCCGCTCTCGTTCCACGACTCGACCAAGAGCGGGGTTCTGGTGTCGCGGATCATGAGCGATGTCGAAGGCGTTCGCAACTTGATTGGCACCGGCCTGGTGGAACTGGTGGGCGGCTTGCTGACAGCCTGCATAGCGCTGGTGCTGTTGTTCCGAATTAGCGCTGTTATGACCGGCCTCGCCTTCGGGTTTCTTCTGTGTTTCGCGTTCGCGCTCTACAAAGCTTTTGGGACCATTCGACCAATTTTTCGCGAGCGCAGCAAGATCAATTCCGAGGTTGTTGGCCGACTCTCGGAATCGCTCGGCGGAGTTCGTGTGGTGAAGGGCTACCACGCGGAACAGCGCGAGGAGAACGTCTTCTCGAAGGGCGTGCATCGCCTGCTCGATAACGTATTACAAAGCCTGACGGCTACTTCGGTGATGAGCCTTTCCGCCAGCTTGTTGTTGGGGGTAGTTGGCGCAGTGATTATGTACGTCGGCACGCGCCAGATCGCAGCGGGAAGGGTGACCGTCGGAGGATTTTTTACTTACAACATGCTGCTTGGTTTCATGATCGCGCCGATCCTGCAAATCGTGCAGATCGGGACCCAGCTCACGGAAGCGCTCGCTGGGCTGGAGAGAACACGCGAAATTCTTGGGGAACGCAGAGAAGACCATGACCCGAAACGTACGGTGACTCTATCTGAGATTCACGGCGACATTGATTTCGAAAACGTCAGTTTCAGTTACGACGGCGTCCGCACCGTTCTGGCAGATGTTTCATTCCGCTCCTCCCCCGGCACGGTGACCGCGCTGGTTGGGTCTTCAGGTTCGGGAAAATCGACAACCATTGGGCTGATCGCCGCCTTTCATGTGCCGACTAAAGGGAGAATTCTGGTTGACGGGGTCGACCTCAGCACGGTTCGGTTGGACGCTTATCGCACGCGCCTGGGAGTGGTTCTACAGGAGACATTTTTGTTTGACGGCACCATCCGCGAGAATGTGTCTTTCTCACGGCCGGATGCGAGCGAAGAGGAAATCATGCGAGCCTGCCGCATCTCACGCGTCGACGAATTTGCAGAGACTTTCCACGACAAGTACGACACCGTAGTAGGGGAACGAGGCGTAAAGCTCTCTGGCGGCCAGCGGCAACGGATCTCGATTGCGCGCGCAATTCTCGCCGACCCACGAATCCTGATCCTAGACGAGGCGACGTCGAGTCTCGATTCTGAATCGGAGCAACTAATTCAGCACGGCCTCTCGTACTTGATGCAGGGACGAACCACGTTTGTGATTGCTCACCGGCTTTCCACCATCCGCCGCGCCGATCAGATCCTGGTAATGGAGCGCGGCGAGATCGTGGAACGCGGCACCCACGAAGAGCTTTACGCCCTGCAGGGCCGCTATTACGAGCTGTATACCCGGCAACACGGCCTCGAAACCAATTTATTTCTTGCTCCGGGAGAAGGCGATGCCGTGCCGACGGACGAAGAGAATTCCAAAGCCGGCGGTAACGGAGACCCCGGCCTCGCGGACACCTTGCGGCTGGTACGGGGAGAACGGCGTTAACTTCATGTCTCCGTCAGAGCGCGCATCCGCTTCGAATTCCATCGCTATCGAGACTGCGAATCTATGTCGCCATTACTCCATGGGCGAAGCTTTGATCCGTGCCGTAGACGGCATCTCGCTGCAGATTGCTTCCGGCGAGTTCGTGGCGCTGCTTGGCACTTCGGGTTCAGGCAAGTCTTCTCTGCTGAACCTCATCGCGGGACTTGATCGGCCCACTTCCGGTTCCGTACGAGTTCAACAGAGCGACCTGGCGGCCCTCTCGCGCGAGGAACTGGCAAAGTATCGGCTGCGAACAGTTGGAATGGTTTTTCAGTCTTTCAATTTGATTCCCAGCATGAACCTGATCGAAAACGTGGAACTGCCGCTGCGTTTTGCGGAAGTCGATCGCGGGCAGCGCGAGGGACTGGCTCGACAGGCTTTGGATCGAGTCGGTTTGAGCGCGCGGTGGCGCCACCGGCCCGCCGAGCTTTCCGGCGGAGAGCAACAGCGAGCATCGCTGGCCCGGGCGTTGATTAATCAGCCGCAGTTTCTGCTGGCGGATGAACCCACCGGGAACCTCGACAGCCGCACCGGCTCCGAAATCATGAATCTTATTCAAGGATTCAATGAGTCGCTGGGCATGACCATCATCATGGTCACCCATGAACGTACGCTTGCGGAGCGCTATGCGCGCAGAATGATATTTCTCGCGGATGGAAAACTGGTTGGAGACGTGTCCAACGCAGTGCCGGCTGGAGAGAAGATGCAGCGAGGACAGGCATGAAGACCTTTGATATGGCCGAACTCGCGGTGCGTAATTTGCGCGAATCCATTCTGCGAAATTCACTCACCACGGTTGGCATTTCGGTGGGAGTGGCTTCGCTGGTTGCCATGCTTTCGCTGGGAATCGGTCTACAACAGCTGGCCGGACGACGTTTACAGAAATCTGGTTTGTTCGACACTGTAGTAGTGACCTCGCGGCGCGATTTACGCAGCTTCAACCGCGATCAGGAAGAAACCGGCCCCGCTCCCGCGGAAAGCCCGGTACTGAACGAAGATGCTCGCCAGAAAATCGCGCAACTGCCAAGCGTGCTTGAGGCGTATCCTGACATTCGTTTCATCACCGAAATTCGCTACGAGGACAAACAGCACCTCACCATGGTTGCGGGATTGCCATTCTCCGCGAAGAGCAACGATTCGTTCGACGGTATGCAGGGTAGCTTCTTTTCGTCAGAGAACGCGCCTGAAGTCATTTTGCAAAAATCGTTCGCGGCGCAGTTGCTTGGCAAGTCTATGGGATCGGGAAGCGAGGAATTGAACGTAGCCGACCTCGCCAAGCCTCTGCTGGGCAAACAGGTCACCATGCGCTACGCGGAGCGAACCGCGACGCCCGTGGCCGATGCGTCGTCGGAAAATCCCCAGACGATTGGTGCGTCCAGCGACTCGTCCGGAACTGCGTATTCCGTGGTGTCTCACGAGCAAACGTTGAAAATCGTAGGCGTCTGCGACCTCGATCCCGATAGCATGCGTGGACAAGCCAGAGCGCGCATTTTTCTTCCTCTGAAACTTGCGCAAGATTTGCACGTGATGCAACCGTCTGACCTCCGTGACAGCACCAACATGGCTGGTGGTGCATCCACCTACACGACCGTGGAAGTGCACGTCAAAAGTCCGGCGCAGGCGCAGAACGTTGAAGATGCGATCAAGAAGATGGGGTTCAATACCTTCTCCATCGTCGATGCAACTCGCGGAGTGCGCCAGTTCTTCAAAGTGCTTGACCTGTTTCTTTTGATCTTCGGTAGCCTTGCATTAGCGGTCGCGTCCATCGGGATCGTAAATACGCTCATCATGGCGGTTCTCGAACGCCGCCGCGAAATTGGAATCATGAAGGCCATCGGAGCCAGCGATAGCGATGTGAAAGGGCTATTCTTCGCCGAGGCGGGGGTTATGGGAATATTCGGCGGAGTCGTTGGAGTGGCGCTGGGCTGGACCATCGGACGGATTATCAACTTAGGCACGAATGTCTATCTGAAGCGCCAGCACTTTCCTCCGGAACAGATTTGGTTCGTGCCTTGGTGGCTGGTTCTGGGTGCGATCGCATTTTCTATCATCGTGAGTCTGCTCTCGGGGCTGTATCCTGCCAGCCGCGCTGCCCGCCTCGATCCCGTTCAGGCTCTACGCTACGAGTAAACTGAACTTCATGCTTCGGCCTTTCGGACTACTTTGTCTCCTCTTGTCGCTTGCGGTGACTGCCGCTGCCCAGAGCCGTATCGACTGCAATGTGCTCAAGAGTCGCATCCTCGGCGGAGGCGTTCACTACTGCGTGATGCTGCCCTCGGGCTACGATGTGAAGACCGCCAATCATCCTGCCCAACAATACCCGGTGCTCTACTTCCTGCACGGCCTCGGAGATGACGAGCAGACCTTGTTCAAAACTGGCGGATGGAATCTGATCGAAGATTTGCGGCAGCAGCACAAAATCGGCGAATTCATCATTGCAACCCCGGATGCGAAAGCGAGTTTCTACGTGAACTCCGCCGATGGTAAGGTCCGTTACAGCGATTTCTTCCTTCATGAATTCATGCCCTACATCGAAACCAGCTACCGTATTCGACGCGAACGCCGGTCGCGAGCGATTGCCGGGATTTCAATGGGAGGTTACGGCGCGCTGCGTTTCGCTTTTTCCAACCCGGACCTGTTTTCAGCGGTCAGCGCGCAGAGCGCAGCACTGATCACTGACTCGCCAAAGGATCTGAACGCAGCTTTGCATTCCGGTTCGCCGCTGTTCAAGTTGCTGGGATCTGTGTTTGGCAACCCCATCAACGTTCCTCACTGGAAGGCAAACGATCCCTTGGAGTTGGCGAGGAAAAATCGAGCCGCCCTGAACAATCTGGCGATTTACTTTAACTGCGGCCGTGACGATGAGTACGGTTTTGAAGTGGGCGCAAGCGCACTCGATCGCCAGTTACAGGACGAACATATTAAACACGAGTTCCATCTCTACCCTGGCAACCACGGTGTATCGTACTTCGGAGCGCACCTCGGCGAGGTCGTCGAATTCCACTCCAGAATGTTTGGGCTCGAAAAGTAAGGAATCGCCTTTCTTTCAGATAGAAACGTAGTTCACTACGTCCCCTCTTTTGAAGCCCCCGCCTGATTCTCGCTATTTGTTGTCTTTCTCGTCGACCTCGACCGCTCCTGGCATTACCTTCTTCAGCGGCGCAGAGCGTTGTTCATCCAGTTCGGGATGCGGCAACGGTTTGCGGGGCAACATCTGATCGCGCATGGCAGTGTTGTAAACGAAGATAGCCTCCACGGTGGCCGCCTGCGCAAGGTCGTTGGGCTGCAGGTGTTCATAGGTGTCCTGGTTGGAGTGGTGGGTGCGCGAGCCGTAGTCGAGTTTGTCCTGGATAAACTGAAAGCCCGGAATGCCTACCGCATCAAAAGACTCGTGATCGGTGCCCTCAGTTCCCCGGACCGTAATCGCGGTTACGCCCAGATCTTTCAGCGGTTCGATCCATTGAGTGAAGATTGGGGCTTCTGCAATGTTTTCCTGCAAATAAACCCCGCGGATCTTGCCCGAACCATTGTCGACGTTAAAGTACCCGGAAATCTTCTGCTGATCTGGTTTCAGTTGTACGGGGCCTCCTGCTTTGCGCATCCATTCCGGCAACTTGAGCTGATCCGGCGCAGTAGACACGGGGACAAATCCAAAGTGCTCCTTGACGTAACCAGCCGAGCCAAACAAACCCTGTTCCTCGCCGGTCCACAGCCCGACGCGAATGGTTCGCCGCGGCTTGATTTGCAAGGCATTTAGAATTCGCATTACTTCCATGGCGACTACGGTGCCCGCACCGTTGTCGGTCGCGCCGGTTGCCGACGCCCAAGAGTCGAGGTGTCCGCCGACCATGACCACTTCGTCTTTCAGCTTCGGATCGGTTCCGGGAATTTCGGCGATTGTGTCGAAGCCGTGTTCGTGATCGCCCGTGAACTTAGTGTCCACGTTGAGCTCAATGCTTACTGGGACGTTGGCCTTGAGCAGCCGGTATACGCGTCCATAGCTCTCGATCGCCATCACGACAACCGGAAATTGCATGGCGCCTTCGCGTTTATAGATATCCGACCCCAGCCCGCGGTCGACAAAGATCGTGCCACCGGACCCGCCGTTCTCTCGCGAATCACGGCTCGGTAGAATCACTGCGAGTGCATGCTCAGACAGCAGCAACTCGATAACCTTCTTGCTCAGCTCCCGCCGCTTCAGATATTCCTGCTTGTAAGACGCGTAAGGATCTTCGTCGCTGAGTGGATGCTCGACAATTTTAGCCAGGCTCTTCTCATCCTCGCGATCGAACAGCGGTTTCTCCAGCGGCTTTACTTCGTGCATGTCGCCGTAAAGAACAATCTTGCCGCTTAATTTCCCTTTGTATTTGTCGACATCCTCAGCCTTCTTGACGTCGATCCACACCGCCTGCCCGGTTACCGCACCCTTAGTCGAAGGTGACCAGGGTGCAGCCTGAGCGATGAATACTGCCGTATCGGGCGACGCCATGCGCACCCAGGTGTTCAGTTGCTGCCAGCCCATGCCGAATTCACCCCAGTCCTCGAGATGCGCATTGCTGCAGCCCATAGCTGCAAATTGATCGCGGGTCCACTCATTCGCGTGCTTCACATTGGGCGAACCCGTGAGGCGTGGTCCAATCCCATCCATTAACGCGGACGCATACTCCATCACGTGCGAATGGCCAAGCCCTTCCTGGCGGATTCGCTGGTACATGGTGTAATCCAGAGTTTCCGTTGCGGGTTGTTGGGCTTCGTAAGATGGTTTTCCGGCATCGCTGGCGGTGGAAGTTTTGTTTTTGTCAGCTGCGGAGAGTGGTAAGGCGAAAACGACCAGAAAAATCAAAGGGATACGGAACAAGCTCAATCGTTGCATCTAGGGTCCTCACAGGAAACACAGAAGGTTAACAGATGTTGGGATCGCTCGCCACCCAAACCAGACCTCGATTTGAGGAACTTGGCCCAGTTTTTCAGCGTATCAACCCACAGGGAAGAGGTGCGTATGAAACCGTGGATGATCTGCCTCGCCGTTCTGACATGGATTGGGGCTTTGCACGCCCAGCACTATCCCTACGAAAACGCCGTGCAGCAGAAATTTGCATCCGGCGGCACTATTCGCCTGCATCTTGAGGCGGGCGGCTACACCATTAGTCCCACAGACGCGGGCGACATCGTTGTCACCTACCATGCCAACTCCTCCGCGCAGTTAGATAAAGTGAAAGTTGAAATCAAACCCGGCATCGCGACCGCCGATGTCTACGTCTCGCGTACCCCCAACAACAAATTCAGCGCAACTATCGAAGTTCCCCGGCAATCTAACCTCTGGGTGAGGTTGAGTGCAGGGCAATTGGATCTCGAGAACATAGACGGCGACAAGGACGTCGAGATGTGGGCCGGAGAACTCGATATTGAAGTTCCCCACCCCGAGGTTTACGGACATCGTGACGCTTCCGTCCTTGCCGGCAGCCTAGACGCCGCTGTCTTCAACGTCTCAAAGGGTGGTCTGTTCCGTTCATTCAGCGACCAAGGCCCCGGCAAGTACCGACTGCACGCGCACGTGACCACCGGCGGTATTGATCTCCACGGAACCGAATAGCGCCAGGCAACACGAATTCTTTGGAGCGAACGAATTCGCGCGCGGCTTGCTCACCAAAACCAACACTTTCCAGTCTATGCTGGGAGAAGAACTGCCTGGAGACCCCATGTTCAAGCATCGCGTTCTGTTGGCGCTGCTTCTTCTCGGCCTGAGTTCCAGCCAAACCCAAGCTCAGGGCGCTGCTCCGTCGACTCAGGCCGCGCCCCGCAAAACCAGCACACCTTATACCGGGGATCTTTCCGTTTTCGATTCGCCTGGCCGGGACGAGAAGCTGCAAATCAATCGCGTGATGGATATTCTTGAAATCAGCCCAGGCAAAACGGTCGCCGACATTGGCGCTGGCTCTGGCTGGTTCAGCGTGCGGGCGGCCAAGCGGGTCACCGAAACCGGCAGCGTGTACGCGGTTGACATCAATCCCGAGGCAACGCGATACGTCGACAACCGTGCTCAGAAGGAGGGGCTGCACAACGTAAAAACCATCCTGAGCAAGAGCGACGACCCGCAACTGCCGGCAAACAAGGTTGACGCGGTGCTGATGCTGAAGACCTACCATGAGGTTGATAAGCCAGTTGTTCTTCTGCAAAATCTGCGAACCGCACTTCGTCCGGGAGCTAGAGTCGGAATCATTGACCGCAATGGAAATGGGGAGAACCACGGGGTGGCCCGGGAAATCGTCATTCGCGAGGCTACGCAGGCAGGCTATGTCCTGCAAGCTCAATACGATTTTGTGAAGGGTGACAACATGGATTATTTCCTGGTCTTCGCCGCCAAGGAATAGGCCGCTTGTAGCCCGGAAACGCCTACCGGCGATAGTTCTCGACATTTTCTTGCCCACACCACTGGCGAATTTGATACGATGGTACCCCTGCGCTTCGCTCCTCCGAAGCATCATGGAAAACTGCTGCATTGGGCCGTCAGTCACGGCTTTCAGGAAAGGTGAACCCACGGTGTCAAAGAATCTAAGTTGGACTTTAGCTATTCTTCTGTTCGCTGCAGTTGGTGTTTCTTTCGGGCAAAAGGTGCAGAACCTTGTCAATCAGCCGCCCGATGGTGCGATTGTTGGTTTCCTAATGACCGACGGAACCGTGATGTATCAGGGCGACCAGCAGTCCGATTGGTGGAAGCTCACTCCCGACAATACCGGTAGCTACGTAAAAGGAACATGGAAGCAGATGCCGAGTCTGCCCTCTGGATACGTTCCGCTTTATGTCTCTGCCGCCGTCCTTGCCGACGGCCGCCTGCTCGTTGAGGGCGGCGAATATCTTAACCTTAATTACGCATTCACCAACAAGGGAGCAATTTTCGATCCGGTAAAAAATGCCTGGACCATGGTGAAGCCGCCGAAAGGATGGGGCTTTATCGGAGACTCGCCAAGCGCGGTGCTGCCAAACGGCAAATTCCTGTTGGGAAGCAAGTTTGATAAGCGCATCGCAGAGCTGGACCCTTCCACCCTCACGTGGACCGAGCTCAGTTCAACTGGCAAGGAGGACCGCAACGCCGAAGAGGGCTGGACGCTCATGCCCGATGGTTCGATCCTGACCTACGATGTGACAAAAGCTCCCCACTCGGAGAGCTATATCGAGTCACAGCAGAAATGGGTCAGCCTGGGTAGCACGATTGTAGATCTGCACTCACCCACTGACATCCAGGGCTGCATTCCTTATGGAAAAACCGGGTGCTATTATCCGCCGGGAGAAGTTGGCCCTGGCATGTTGCAACCGGATGGCACAGTGTTTGCCACAGGTTCGGCCTCAAACAACGGCACCGGTCCTGGGCACACTGCCATCTACAATCCTGCTACAAAGAAGTGGAAAGTCGGCCCCGATTTCCCGAATGATGACAATGCGGGCGACTCCTACGCCGTTCTGCTTCCTAATGGTCATCCACTAGTTCTTGGCGTTTCCGGGCAGTCCTACGAGTTTGATGGCAAGAAATTCATCACGGGTCCCTTCCTCGGAGGTTCCAGTCATCTGCTCGTGCTGCCAACGGGCCAAGTGATTGTGGCAGCTTTTCAAATCTATACTCCTGCTGGCACGGCGAACCCTGCGTGGGCCCCAGCGGTTACGACTTATCCGCACAGCGTAACGCGCGGTTCGACCTACAAAATCTCCGGTAAACAGTTCAACGGCTTGTCGCAAGGCCAAGCCTACGGCGATGAAAACCAATCGGTGACCAATTATCCTCTGGTGCGAATTACCAACAAAGGCTCAGGACATGTGTTCTACGCCAGGACGCACGATCACAGCACCATGGGCGTTGCCACCGGCAACACCATCGTTTCGACTAACTTCGATGTACCCTCGGGCATGGAGTCGGGCGCAAGTACGCTCGAAGTCGTGGCCAACGGCATCGCGTCGAAAAAGATGAATCTGACAGTGAATTAACTTTGGTTACTGAAGAATCTGCAGCGCGGGCTCAAGTCCGCGCTGCGATTCACTGATACTCCAGAGACCCATCCAAACCCTCACCTGTCACGTACCTCCTATGAAGGCAGTTTCAAAGAAGATGATCGTATTGCCGAACTAGTTTTCCATCCGGTGATAACTTGCGGGCGCTTCCGATCCTGGAAGCGCCTTTTTTTTCTGCCCCGCTGAGTAATTCTGTGGCGAAACGCTAGTTAGTCGTTCGCAAGAAAAAACAGCATTCACGAAATCCAATTCGCATTGGTGCCCCGTACTAGTCAATGTAGACGGAGCCAATCGTAAAACTACTGGAGCGCGGCGCCGCGCTTCAGCTGTCTAGCCCACGATTGGCGACGTCCACCAATTCACTCCCAGAGGAAAATCTTTATGAAGAGCCTGAAAACAATGGTGGCCTTCGCCATGGCGCTATGCATGCTGGTTCCTGCCAGCCTGTTCGCGTCCAGCCATCGCGAAGCCCCTATCTCCGCACTCGACCACTCTGCGGACGTAACTGACTGGTACGCCTTTGTCAGCTATGACCACCCGGATCGGGTCACCATGATTCTTAACGTCGACGGATTTCTGGAACCCAGCAACGGACCGAACTATTTCCCCTTCGATCCCAACGTTCGCTACGAAATGAAGATTGACAACAATCGTGACGGCAAAGAGGACATCACTTTCCAATTTCGTTTCAAGACGGAAATTCGTCAGCCCGATGTCTTTACCGGTTTCGTCGGCGGGATTGCCGGAATTCCACCCATTACATCGTTAACGGGACCTGGAGCGGCAGGATTGAGCCTGCGGCAAACCTATACCGTGACCATGTTGAAGAATGGCGTGCCGGTTGACATGGCTGATGGCAAGACTCTTTACGCTGTGCCGTCCAATGTTGGCCCGCTGACCATGCCGAAATACACCGAACTGTTCGAGCAGGGGATTTACGACCTGGGCCACGGGGTACGCGTGTTCGCCGGAACCGTCGACGATCCTTTTTATATCGACCTGGGCGCAGCTTTTGATTCCCTCAACTTCCGCATGGGCGTAGGCGGGATTTTGCCTGCGGCTGAAGATGCGGACGACACGCACAACTACGCTCCCGATGCAGTCGCGGGCTTCAACGTGAATTCCATCGTGCTGGAGGTTCCCATCACCATGCTGACGGTGGACGGAAAAATCCACGGAGCGGGCGACAAGGATGCCGTCATCGGAACCTATGGCTCCACTTCTCGTCAGCGCGTAACCGTTCGACGAGTTGCAGACCAGACTGCTGACGGCAACAACCAATGGCGGCAGGTCAATCGTGAGGGCAATTCGCTCATCAACGAATTGATCATCGGAACCGGTTTCAAAGACAAATTCAGTACCGACGACCCCGTCAATGACAAGCAGTTCGCCAGTTTTGTTCTAGATCCTCTGCTGGCGCACCTGTTCTCGTCAGTCTTGTCGATTCCAATCCCTGCAGCGCCTCGTAACGACTTGCTCTTGCTGGTGCAATACGAGCCTCCGATCTGCCCGGGATGCGGTGCAGGCGATGCAGGGCCGGTCGCCGATCTGCTGCGCTTGAACACCGGCATCCCGCCTACTCCAGTTGGGAGCCAGAAGCGTCTCGGCTTCCTGGCTGGCGATGTGGCTGGATTCCCCGATGGACGCAGGCCGATCGATGATGTCGTCGATATTGCCTCGCGCGCCGTGGCGGGGATTCTTGTCGATCCCGTCAAGTACGGTGCTGCCATCGGTGACGGCGTCAACATCAACGAAGCTGGCTACGGCGCCACCTTCCCCTACGTGAGGCCCGCACACAGCGGACGCGACAGCCACCACACCGGACCTGGGCAGAGAGGTTGCAACGGCCAACCTAACGATGTTTGCCCGGTGAAATAAATCACTTCGTGGCCGCCATCGCACCATGGGCGGCGGCCACGACTTTTCTCTAAGACCTAAAACATCGAAAGCGAGGAACATATGAAACGACATGCTGCTCTTCCACTTGTGATGCTGGTACTTCTGATGCTGGGAAAGGCGGCCAGCTTCGCACAAGGTCCCGGCACTCCTACTGTAACTACTCTCTCTCCCGCCGAGCGCACGATGGCCCAGGCGAGAAAATTAATCGACAAGAACCCGAAAGATTTCGAGGCCTACAACGCTCTGGCCTTGGCGTTATCACGCCGAGCCCGTGAAACCTCGGATGTCAATTACTACACGCAGGCCGAAGACGCTCTGCAACAATCGTTCGCGATTTCTCCCGACAACTTCGATGGTCAGAGAACCCACGTCTGGCTGCTGCTGGGAAAACATGAGTTCGCCGCGGCCCTAGAAGCTGCGAAAAAACTCAACAAGAGGATGCCCGACGACGCGATGGTCTACGGTTTCCTGACCGACGCCAACGTAGAACTCGGGAACTACAAAGATGCCGAGACCGCGGCCCAGTGGATGCTCGACCTGAAGCCGGGAAATATTCCCGGCCTCACGCGCGCTGCCTATCTTCGTGAATTGTATGGTGACATCGACGGTTCGCTCGAATTGATGAACATGGCGTATCAATCGACGCCGCCTAGCGAAGTGGAAGACCAGGCATGGATCTTGACTCAGATGGCGCACTTGAAGCTGGCAATCGGGAAGATCGACGAATCCGAAAAACTTTCCCAGCAGGCGCTGAAGTTGTTTCCCGGATATCACTATGCTCTTGGCAATCTCGCCAAAGTCAGAATTCAGCAGAAACGCTACGACCAAGCTGTTGAACTGCTAAAACAACGTTATCAGGCCGCCCCGCACGCCGAGAACGTGTTCGATCTCGCGCAGGCTCTCCAACTGGCCGGCAAAAGTGATGAAGCGGCGAAAGCATTTGCCGAATTCGAGCGCAAATCATTGCTTGAAACCGGTCGAGGAGACAACTCCAATCACGAGCTGATTTTCTATTACGCAGACTACGCAAAGCAGCCGGACGAAGCTCTCGAAGTAGCGACGCGCGAACTCGCGCGGCGACACGACGTTTTTACTCTGGATTCTTACGCTTGGGCGCTCTACAGGAACGGAAAGTTTGCCGAGGCACAGAAACAAGAGGAGATGGCTCTTTCGCTGGGCGTTCGTGATGCAAGGATGTTTCGGCACGCCGGAGAGATCGCGCTAAAATCCGGCGATCAAGCGGCCGCGGAGCGCTACTTGAAGCAATCGGTCGAGTTAAACACCCTCGGTTCGGAGCAGGCGCGAACTACGTTGGCCGCTCTCACAACGCCAACGGCACGGCAGTAGGAGTCGAAGATGCGCAGGCTGCGCCTCATTATGACGATTGCGCTTCTGCTGGCTGGTTCCGCTTTCGCAGTGGACGAGGGTGAAAACCATCCGGCAGAACTCAGTCCACCTACCGCAAACCTCGCTCGCACTAGCGTGAGGGGGCAAGTGGTGACCGCAGATGGAGTTCCAATCCCCGGAGCGACTTTGCAGGCGGGGCAGGCAAACACCACGGCCGACCAGGAAGGAAACTTCTGCTTGTCAGTGATTCCTGGCGACTACAAGGTGCAAGTTTCAGCAGAAGGATACGCTCCCGTAACTCTACAGTTGTCGATCGCTACGGACACGGAAATCAAGATTCAAATGGGATCATCGTCGACGGTCACCGTCGTTGCCAAGGGCGACGATGTTGATACCGATCTCTCCGCGCGCATTTACTCGGCGGACGAATTGCTCGCCGCCAATCCTGGCCTTCCGGGCACGCCAGTCTCGGTACCCGGATTTCCTTCAGAAACCGCTTCTGGGGGTGTGAAAGCTCCGCAATACTTCGCTCCCGGCGTCGCGGGAGATCATGGCGAACCGATCGCGCAGTACATTCAAATCGGCGACTTCTTGTTTCAAAATAATCTGCCCGCCAATGCGCACGGCAACGGATACGCAGATCCAAACCTTCTCATCCCGGCAGCCGTCGGAAATGTAGAAACCGATGCCGGAGCTTTCGATGTACGGCATGGAAACAACGCGGTCAACCTCGCCGTAGCATACGGACTTCGGCCGCGACTCGAACCTTTCGCCGAGATTACCGGCGACATGCACGACTATGATTTCGTAACCGGGTGGAGTCCGGAAAACCCGCAAACCGGCGCCTGGCTTGGGTTGGAGATCGGCGGTGGCAACGGATTCCTTGCCCTACCGGAGAATCGCAAACAATACAAGATCAACGGACAGCGATCTTTTACCGTCGGCCGTCACCAACTCACTTTATTTGGGGCGGGCTACTACGGCTTCTCGCGCATCGCTGGCTTGGTTCCGATTGATGTGCGCGTGCCGTCCGACACCATCGACCCGCGACAACAGGATCTGACGCAAACATCGCTGTTCGTCGCCAGCGACACTTGGCAGATTTCCGATAAACGACAAGTCCAATTCTCCGCATTCTTTCGCGAGTACAGCCTGCGGTTGCAGTCCGATTTCGGCGACGGATTGATCCGTCAATCCGAATTTCGCACCGTCGCCGGCGGCAACACATCCTTCAACCAGCAATTCAACAGCAATATCTCGTTCAGTTCCGGCCTGGACTTGCGTCGGGATGCTCCTCGCAACGCCGAACTTGCGCACCTCGATGCAGGTGGAGCGTTTCAGCCAGTAACTTTGAATCACTTCACCATTGGCGATGTGGCCCCTTACGCCTCCATCAGCGGCGCGCTCTCCAGGTTCTTCAGCTACACCGTGGGCGTCCGGCACGACGAGATTTTCTTCAACAATACCGACCGGCTCGCCTCCGCCAACTCATATCAAAGCAATCAAGGTTTGACTTCTCCCCGCGGCACGGTCGCATTCCACGCACCGGAGAAGACGCACATTCCCACGTTGGCCTTCAGTTACGGTGAAGCGTTTCACACCAACGACCCCCGCATCGGTCTCGGCGAAGATCGTGGAACACCAATTGCCACCTCGCGCGCTTATCAACTGGTTGCAAGCGAGACTGTGGCCGGAACCCAGCTTCGGCTCACGCTAAGCCACGTGACCAACTCGCAGGAATTGGCCAAGATCGATCCTGACACTGGATTACAAGAAGACATCGGGGCATCCCTGGTCCGTTCGCTGATGCTCTCAGCCCATCGCCGTTTCTCCTTTGGATCGTTGCAGGCAACATTCGCCCGCGCCACGGCGACGCAAACTGTCACTGGCCAGGACATCCCCGAAGCCCCGCGGCTGATTTGGGATATCTCTGGAACGACTGTCCGGCTGCCGATCGGAATCGTTGCCGGGGGAGAATTCGAATACGTGGGCCGCAAACCGCTGGGCGACGGATTCACCGCAGCCCCAGTGCGCGAGATCCGTGGCTCGCTCACGCGCGCATTCAATAACGGCTTATTCGACGCCGGCGTTCACTTCCTCTTGGCGAGCGGTTATACGGGACAGACGCTGGAAACCGTGCAACTGCCGGGCGAATCCAACCCATTCGAGCGCATCGTTGGCGTACGCAAGGCGTCCTACGCGGGAGTATCCTTCCGCTACCATTTCCGCAGAGAGCAACCGTAAAACGCGAATCGTCCTCAGAACGCGATCCTGACTAATTGTTTTCGTGGATGACCAAATCGTGGTGCATACGTAAAATAGCTCGTCCCACGATGACAACCTTCAAGCAATCGAACTATTGGCTGGATACCGCGCAGATGCCGCCGGGCACTTTGGGCGATTTACCGGAGCGCGCGGATCTCGCGATCATTGGCGCAGGTTTCACCGGCCTTTCAGCGGCGCGGACGCTTGCTAAGTATGGCGCGAACGTCGCCGTGCTGGAAGCCAATACGATAGGATGGGGCGCCAGCTGTCGCAACGGTGGGATGGTGCTCACAGGAATGAAGCTTGGGGTTGAGACACTGGTCGCGCGCTATGGGATGGACGCGACGAAGCGGATGTTCGCGGCTTCGCTAGCGTCTATCGACCTGGTCGAACAGATTGTCGGCGAAGAGAAAATCGAGTGCGACTTCTCGCGTTGCGGCCATCTCGTCGTAACATGCAAACCATCGCACTTTGATGATTATGTTCGATCAGCGGAGCTGCTCGCACGCGACTTTCAACATCAACTTCGAGTAGTTCCCCAGAACGCTCTGGGCAGCGAGATCGGATCAAGCATCTACTTCGGCGGGATTGTTGATGAAACTAGCGCCGGCCTGAACCCGGCGCGCTACGTGGCTGGGCTGGGGCAGGCCGCTCTCAAAGCTGGCGCCTGTGTATTTGAAAATTGCCGGCTGGAAGGTTTGGGAGCTGCTTCGAAGAACGGCGATCCAGGATTTCAACTCCAAACATCTCGCGGGCGAGTTTTTGCCAGCCAGGTCCTGGTTGCGACGAGCGGCTACACCTCGGGTGCAACTCCCTCGCTACGCAAGAAAATTATTCCGATTGGTTCTTTCATCATTGCCACCGAGCGCTTGCCCGAAACGCTTGCCCACGCCCTGAGTCCGCGCAATCGCATGATCTATGACTCCAAACACTATCTTTACTACTACCGTCTCACGCCCGACAATCGCATGCTGTTCGGCGGTCGCGCCGCGTTTTTTCCCGAGACCGGCAACACCATTCGCCGTAGCGCCGAGATTCTGCGGCGTGGCATGATCGGCGTCTATCCGCAACTGCGCGACGCCAAGGTGGAATACGCCTGGGGCGGTACATTGGATTTCTGCTTCGATACTATGCCTCACGCCGGATGCATGGACGGAATCTATTACTCCGTCGGATACGCGGGACATGGCGTGGCGATGGCCACTTACCTCGGCGCAAAGATTGCCGAGAAGATGGCCGGCGGCTTAGATGAAAATCCCTTCGCTGACATTCCGTTTCCCGGCGCTCCGCTCGGGTTCTACAACGGACGTCCGTGGTTCCTGCCCTTCGCGGGAGCTTATTACAAGGTTCTCGACTGGCTTACCTAAGACCAGCATCACGCCGCAATCAACTCAAACGCCGGATAATTCGGCGCAATCTCACGAAAAACCGCAACCGGAGATCCCGCCGCCACGGGAAAATAGCGCTGCACCTCGCGCTTGAAATTGTCCAGATAAGCTTTCAATATCTCCGACTTCTCGGCATCAGCAAGTGGCCGCAGTCCAAATCTCAGCCGGGTTCCACCCCGTTTGAGTATGACTTCTCCAGCAGCCTCGGCATTTCGCACCCATTGCGTCCTCCCGCGCGGAGCCACCAGGAACCGCTTGCCTCCAAGCTCCAGCAGATTGACTGGCGTCGAATAAATCCGTCCGCTCTTACGCCCCCGAACCTGCAGAAGATAGTTGTAGGAATACCCCAACCCTAAGCCTACCAAAAATCCAAAGACGCGATTAAATACGCGCTCGATAGCAGAAGGTTCGCGAAACACAGGCATGGAATTCATAAATGAGTAAAGTCGCGGGTGCGGACTCAGCCGCTGAGGTGCCGCGATTCCCAACTACACTTGCACCCGCGCGAAAGCCGATTTCGCCACGCCAATCGTCTTCTGAATATCTTCTTCGCTGTGCACCGCACTCACAAACGCCGCCTCAAACTGCGAGGGCGGCAAATAAACCCCGTCGTCCAGCATAGCGCGGAAGAATCGGCCAAAAGCCTCGGTGTCAGATTTTGCAGCTGAGTCCCAATTGGTCACCGGCCCTGCGGTAAAGAACCACGTCAACATCGAGCCGACTCGATTGCAGCATAGGACGACGCCTGCGTCTTTCGCGGCGGCTACAACCCCATCCGCCAGTTCTCCCGCTAATTTCTCGAGCCGCGGATAAATCTCTTGCCTATTTTCTTTCAAGTGCCGCAGCGTAGCCAGCCCCGCCGCCATTGCCAGCGGATTCCCCGACAACGTTCCCGCCTGATACATCGGCCCCAGCGGCGCCACCATATTCATGATCTCCGCCGGGCCGCCGTAGGCGCCCACCGGTAATCCGCCGCCAATAATTTTCCCCATCGTAGTCAGGTCCGGAGTCACGCCATAAATTTCCTGCGCGCCCCCGAAGGCTAACCGGAATCCGGTCATCACCTCATCAAAAATCAGCACACTCTTTTCACGCTGCGTGATCAATCGTAGCGCCGCCAGATACCCACCCGAGGCTGGTACGCATCCCATATTCCCTACGACCGGTTCCACAATCACACACGCGATCTGATGCTTGAACTTTTTGAATGCCTGCTCCACCGCGTCGGTATCGTGGAAAGGCAGCGCTACCGTGAACTGGGTGAACTCTTCGGGAACCCCTGCCGAGCCGGGGATTCCAAGCGTCGCAATCCCGGAACCAGCTTTCACCAGCAGCGCATCGGCGTGCCCGTGGTAGCAGCCTTCAAACTTCACAATGTACTTACGTTTGGTGTAAGCCCTCGCCAGACGGATGGCCGACATCGTCGCTTCCGTCCCGGAATTAACGAAGCGAACTTTCTGAATATGCGGGAACGCAGAGAGAACAATCTCCGCCAGATCGGCTTCCGCAGGAGTGGAGGCGCCGAAGCTTGTGCCATTGCACGCCGCATCCATGATCGCCTCGACAACTTTGGACGGAGCATGCCCCAGAATCAGCGGTCCCCACGATCCCACATAGTCGATGTACTCGTTGCCATCGGCGTCAAAGATGTGCGAACCCGCGCCCCGCACGATGAACGGCGCCTCTCCGCCCACGGCGCCAAACGCCCGAACCGGCGAATTCACTCCGCCGGGAATCATCTGTTCCGCCCGCAGCTGCAGCTTGCGCGATATCTCCGTTTTGCGGCCCATGTGCTCTCCGGAAACAACATGGTAACAGCGAGGCCAAACTCATGTGGCGCGGGCGTCCCCGCGTGTGAACCAATTCGGACTCTACGAATAAAAACTTCTCATCCCGACCGAGCGTGGCGCGGTGAAGGAACGTTGCCTTTCTTAACCGGGAGCAAAATCTTCGCAGCCTCACTTATCCGGAATTCACCGGATATTTACACTATCGCAACACTCCTGAAACACGCTCCCGCTACTGTGGTTCCAGTAACGCCCTTCTAACCGGGAGGGTTCTAAGGACAGCCTCGGGGGGCTCCGGGCTGTCCTAAT
>Ga0206892_1024_pt3 | contig 21315 bp, 17 predicted proteins | sample Alteio_BWOrgHeat_56_FD_153257 | JGI IMG/M metagenome (GOLD analysis project Ga0206892, IMG submission 153257) | Enriched cells from forest soil in Barre Woods Harvard Forest LTER site, Petersham, Massachusetts, United States - Alteio_BWOrgHeat_Nextera8 ... | reverse complement strand
GACGCCGGCTCTCAATTATTTTGAAAAATATCTTGCATCTGTGGAAATTTACCGTAATCTCTATTTTGCGAACTAACTTCGCCGCAATGCCTGGAATTCGAAAATTCACCGGGAGCCTCGCTGCTTTCATTGGAAGCAAGGGAGACGAGGTGGCTGAGAGTGATTCGCCCAAGGTAGGGACACATCGAAATTGGCAACAGCTAGCGCGCCGCGTCAACAACTCCAGCCGCCCACCGTCATCTCCAGCCGGAAAAAATCGGTTCGTCTAACTCTCTGGCCGCTCGTCGCTGCCACGTTTTTTATGGTTTCCGGCGGCACTTATGGCACAGAGGATATCGTGCGCGGGGCCGGCTACGGCAAAGCAATTCTTATTCTGCTGCTGACTCCAATCCTGTGGAGCCTTCCCACGGCTTTTATGATTGGCGAACTTTCGAGTGCCCTGCCGAAAGAGGGCGGGTATTACGCCTGGGTGCGCCGGGCGATGGGCAACTTCTGGGGATTTCAGGAAGCCTGGCTCTCGCTGGTGGCTTCGATTTTCGACATGGCGATTTATCCCACGCTGTTTGTGCTCTATCTCACCCGATTGTTTCCGTGGTTTGCCGAGGGATATCGCGGGTGGATGGTGGGGCTTGGCGTTGTTATTGTCTGTGCGTTGCTGAATATCGCCGGGGTGCGGGTGGTTTCGACGACTTCGCTCTGGCTTCTGGTCGTCCTGTCGGCGCCGTTCATCTTGATCGTGGCCATCGCGCCATTCAAGGTCGGGGCATTGGCTCACGCGGTGACGACACCGACTACCTCATCGGTGGACATTCTCACCGGGTTGCTGATTTGCATGTGGAATTACATGGGCTGGGACAACGCTTCGACCATCGCGACGGAGGTCGAACGCCCGCAGCGGACATACCCGCGGGCCATGCTGGCGGCGGTGGTGATCGTGGCTCTGAGCTACATTGTTCCGGTAGCCGCCATGTGGATGACCGGCCTCTCTTCGAGTGCATGGGAAACCGGATTTTGGGCAGACATCGCTGGACTGCTCGGCGGCCCGTTGCTACGAATTGGTCTGGCGCTGGGCGGCATGATCAGCGGTTTCGGAATGTTTAACGCTCTGGTCATGAGCTATTCCCGCCTTCCGCTGGCCATGGCGCAGGATGGAATGCTGCCGAGCATCTTTGGCAAGTTGCATAGGCGCTCGCGGGCTCCGTGGGTGGCGATTGTGGTCTGCGCGATCGGCTGGGCGTTGTGCCTGGGTCTCGGTTTCGAGCGCCTAGTGACGATCGACATCCTGCTGTACGGGGTCAGCCTGTCGCTGGAATTCATCGCTCTGATTGTGCTGCGGGTGCGCGAGCCTGAACTAAATCGCCCGTTCCGGGTTCCTGGTGGAATGTTCGGAGCCTGCGCCGTGGGCATTGCACCCATGCTGCTGCTGGGATTCTCCGTGGTGCGCAGCGAGACCGAACAAGTGCTGGGCATGAGCTCGTTTGTGTTTGGAATGCTGCTGATCGCCGCTGGCGTGCTGGCCTACTTCGTCAATTACGCGCTAAAACCGCAAGGCTGGGCCCCGGCGGCGGGAAAGCCCGAACCAATCGCCTGAGTTGATCGTCCCTCAAATTGCACAGTTCACCCTTCCAAACGGGGCGCTGGGATTCCCCGCTATCCGCCAAGCCATGGCAGCGTCAATCATAGTGAAATTGCCACTTTGTAGAATCTTTTGGGGGGCTAGCTCGATGCGGACACAAAAACCGTTTTCAGTTGTCGTGGTCGTCGCATGCCTGCTGACGATATTTGCTCAGGCACAAGACAAACCAAAGTTAACTTTCAAATTCAAGAACGTCAAAGTGCCACACGCGTTGAATACCGAAGTTTGGGGGATCAATAACTTTGGCGTGATGGTGGGGCCTTACACATCCAGTGACGGCTTCCACCATTGTTTCAAGCTGGCCAACGGAAAATTTACCCAAATCGACGACCCTAATGGTTGGGCCACCCAGTGCTTCGGCATCAATAACCACGGCGCCATAGTTGGCTACTACATTGATTCTTCCAACGATCGACACGGGTTCGTGTATGCGCATGGAAAGTTTACCGACATAACTCCACCCGGAGCGGAGCAATCGTGGGCCTACGGCATTAACGATAAAGGAGAGATTAGCGGAACCTATCAGGGCCGGCTTCCCAACCCGCACGGGTTCCTGTGGGAGGGAAAGACCTACCACACCATCGACGTGCCGGGTTCAACCGCGACCGGCGCTTTCGGCATCAACCAAAACGGTGTGATCACTCTATTTTGGGCAAGGCCCGACGGTAGTGAGGAAGGCGCCACCTACGATGGCAAGAAGTACACCAAAATCAAGGTGTTCGGCGCGGCGAACACTTTCACATACGGGATCAACGATAGCCTTGACGTGGCCATCAATTGGAATGATGCGGAAGACGTGGATCACGGCGCATTCCTGCACGCCGGCAAGATTTACAAGATAGATGTGCCCCATGCCGTACTTACGGACATCAACGGCGTCAACGACCGCGGCGCGGTTGTCGGATCTTATGTTCCGTCTGGAAGCCAGATGAGTGTGGGATTTGTGGCCACGCACTGAATTCAAACGAATCAGCCAGTGGGGCGGACGCCTCGTCCGCCCGGCGTTTTGCGGCGCCCCTCTGAGACTTTCCAGACAACCGAAAAGTGGGGTAGGTTACCACTGATCCACTCGGGTCGTTGGCCTTTTCCTTTTGTTGTAGACTTTGATCGATGACGAAGCGCAAATCCAAGGGAGCCTACATGATCAGTTCCGTGGCTGAGATGTACGGCATCCATCCGCAGACGCTGCGTTTGTACGAGCGCGAGGGTTTGCTGAAGCCATCGCGTACAGACGGCAACACGCGTCTGTACACCGATGAAGACCTGCAGCGGTTGGAGTTTATCCTTTCACTGGCTCGCGATTTAGGGGTGAACATCAGCGGCATGGCGATCATTCTGCAGATGCGCGAACGCATGGAAGAAATGCAGCGGCAGATCCAGGATTTCGTGAAGTACATACAGGAAGAAGTGCTCTCGCGGGCCAGCGCGGCCGCCGATCCTGCTCGGGGCGCGATTGTGCCGGTGCGCCGCATACCCCCGGCACCGGCGCGCAAGAAGTAGCGATTCCCCATCATGAAATCTGGCCTTCCGGTATCGACGGTTTCGGCGGTACTCCGCCAACTTTGTCCGCGATGCCGATCGGCGCGGATGTTCCGGACGTCCATTTACACCGGTTTTCCTCGCATGCACGAGCTCTGCACGAAGTGTGGCCTGAAGTTTGAACGCGAGCAGGGCTATTTTCTCGGCGCGATGTACATCAGCTACGGGCTGGCGCTGCTGACAATTGTTGCGATCGCACTGCTCTTGTGGGCTTTCACCGCGTGGTCGATGCAGAAGATAACGCTGTGGGCCATCCTGCTGTTCTTGCCGCTCGCGCCTGTGCTGACGCTCTTCTCGCGGGTGGTTTGGATTTATCTGGATCGAACGATTGATCCGGAATAGGCGCGGTCTTCTAAGTTCGTAAACCTCGGGATTTGTAAGCTAAGGTTCGTAAATTCGAGGTTCGCAAACTCAGGGTTCGTAAACCGAGCTTCCCAGTCCGGCTTTGCGCGCCTGCTCCTGCATGTCCTCGAGCTGTCTCTTTTGATCGTCGAGCTGTTTCTGCATGCGCTGCACTTGATCCTGCTTTGCGACCTGGCGCTCGTTGTGCTGAACACCGTTGTAGTAGCGATCCGATTCCACAAAGTGAATGGATGCGTTGAGGCGGTCGATCTGGGTTTGCATGGACGCGATTGCATTCTTTCGCGCCAGGATGGCGGCTTTCCAATGCGCGGCGGCGCGTTCGTCGTTGGATGGAGGAGGCACGGGGACGTTCAGATGTTCGTCGTTGACGACCGTGGTGCTTTCGTCGTCCGGTGCTTCAGGCAGGTCTTCGTTGGTAACGACTTTAGGCGCGGGATGTGAATCTTTGGCTTGCTTCTCACGCTGCGCCCGAGCCACATCACCCAAGGATTGGCCATACGTGCCGGCCACGGCAAACAAGCCGACACAAATGACACACGCGAATTTGTTTATTTCACGCATAGGCCCTCCCACCGCGTCTTTGAGGACACGGCATGATCTGATGCTAACCCGGAGGATTAAAGCCGCGATGTGACTTCGGTGCCAGTACCCTTGAGTACAGTTGTTATGTCGAACAAGCGAAGCATTACGCGAGGGATGAAACATTGAAGCACACGCTTGCACTTTTCCCCGCGCCCCGACGATACTGGAATCACCACTTATGAAAACAACACTTTCCTTTGCCACTCCCGCAGAAATTGAAACAGAATGCCTGGCCGTGGTGGTTCTCGATCACGGCATGAAAGACAAGCCGCAAGCCGTCGTAGCCACCAGCGATGGCACGATCAAAGACGCTTCCGCTGAGATGGCGGGCAGCGGCGAAGTTACGGGCAAAATGTTTGAGGCTTCCCTGCTGCATCATCCGGCAAAGATGAAATCCAAACGGCTGCTTCTGTTGGGGGGAGGCAAGGCGAAGAGTTTCACGGTCTCCGATCTGCGCAAGCTGGCTGGCGCCGCCGTGCGCACGTTGAAGGCGAAGGGAATTCGCAGTTTTACATTTCTTGCTCCCGACGGGATCAACAGCGATGCCGCGGTGAAGGCCATCGTGGAAGGCGCTTTCGTCGGGAACTTTGAGCCGGACACCTACAAGAGCGACCGCAAAGATCAGAAGATCGATGCGATGACTGTGGCCGTGACGGGAGGCCAACCTGTCCTGCAAAAGGCCATGGACGAAGCCCGCGTGATTGGTGAGTCGCAGAATTTCACGCGTGAACTGGTCAACGAGCCAGGCAATCATATGACGCCGACGATTCTCGCGGAGCGCGCCCGAAAAATGGCGCAGGAGGTCGGACTGAAGGTCGAGATTTACGGAGCGGACAAACTCAAGGAACTCAAGATGGGCGCCTTCTGGGGCGTAGCCCAGGGTTCGGATGAGCCTCCGGCGCTGATCGTATTGCGCTATGAGCCAGCGAATGCACCCGCGACCCCGGTGCTGGGTTTGGTCGGAAAGGGCGTCACGTTCGATACCGGAGGCATCTCGATCAAACCGGCCGATGGCATGGAGAAGATGAAATACGACATGGCCGGGGCCGCGGCGATGATCGGGACGATGCGAGCCATCGCGTTGCTCAAGCCCAAGACGAAAGTCACTGCGATTATTTGCGCCACGGAAAATATGCCGTCGGGCAAGGCGCAGAAGCCGGGCGACATTCAGATAGCGATGTCGGGCAAGTCAATCGAAATTATTAACACCGACGCGGAAGGGCGCCTGGTTCTGGCCGACGGCTTGTGTTACGCCAAACAACTCGGCTGCACCCACTTGATCGATGCCGCCACGCTGACGGGCGCAGTCGTGGTTGCTCTGGGCTATGTGAATGCCGGCGTTTTTGCAAATGACGAGAAGATGTATGAAAGTTTCAACCGAGCGCTGGCGCAGGCGGGCGAAAAATTCTGGCGGCTGCCACTAGATGACGAATACAAAGACAATATTCGATCCAACATCGCTGACATCGTGAACTCGGGCGGGCGCTGGGGCGGCGCCGTCAATGCTGCGATGTTTCTGAAAGAATTTGCCGAGGATACTCCGTGGATGCATCTTGATATTGCAGGGACGGCCTGGATGGAAGAAAGCAAGCCGTGGATTGCGAAGGGGCCATCGGGAATCGCGGTGCGCAGTTTGGTGGAGTTTGCCAGGAACTTCGGCGGGTAGCGCGGGCGTGTTTACGCGACAGGCGTCACATCGCGGCGGGGACAGTAATTCCCATCACTGCGAGTGCTCGGGTCAGTTCGCGACGAACTACTGCCGTTGTTGCCAGCAGAAATTTCTTTCGCGCTTCATCGGCTTCGTTGAGGATCGGATGGCGGTGATAGAACGCGTTGAACAGCTGCGCCAACTGGAAAACGTGTTTCGCCAAATATGCGGGTTCCGTGGTTGCAATGCTCTGATCGATGATGTAAGAAGTCTTCGACGCGGCCAGCCACAACTCCCAGATTTCGTCGGCTCCCAGGTGCTTGGCTAAGTCGTCGCTCGAGACATAGCTCGCCAAGTCTCTAGAGAAAACATCTGGATCCAAACCGCCTTTGCGGAAGATGTTGCCGGCGCGCACGACTGCGTATTGCGCGTATGGCCCAGTTTCACCTTCAAAACTCAGCGCCTCTTTGAAATCGAACGCGATGACCGAAGATTTGGTGAACTTCAGCATAAAGTAGCGCAGCGCGCCAATCGCGATTTGAGTCGCGATGGTTGCCCGCTCGGCTTCGCTCAACTGGGGATGGCGGGAATCGACTTCTTTCTTGGCGCTAGCGATGAGAGTGTCAATCAGGTCGTCGGCTTTAACGCCAAAGCCTTTACGGCCCGAAACTTCGATGTAGGAACGCGCCTTGTCTTCGTCGGACAATTGATAACCCAACTCGGCGGCACAACGCGGCGTAAGCGCGACCATCTCGTAGGAAAAATGCGTGTAATGATCGGCCTGCTGGTTGTACCCGAGGCCGCGCAGCGCTTCCACGACAGTGCTTTGCGCCTCGGATTGCCGTGCGTCGATGACATTGTAAATTTCCGCTACATCGCCAAAGTGAGGATGGCCGGCTTCGCCGTCGGTGGTCGAGATCCAGCACTCGTGCTCATTGGGATATCGATAGAACTTGCGATATTCGAAATCCCGTCCCAGTAAACCGAATTTCCAAAGGTGGTAAGCGATATCTTTCCCGACGTAGCCAACCGTTCCGTTGGAGCGCACAATGACTTTCTGATCTTCCTCGGCAACCTCTGTGTTCTCTGCGTTCTCTGCGGTTGAGTCTTTGCCGGTTCCCGCACGCCGCATCACCCAGCAGCCTTTGTTCTTACCCGTACTCTCAAAAGAGAGCACGCCGCCGTCTTTGAGTTTCGTGAACGCCGCATCCCAGAAATGCAAGTGCAGGATTTCGCTCTCACGCGGCAGAAAATCATATTCAATATCGAGCCGGTCCATGGTTTCGAGATGGCGGCGAAGCACTGCAACCGCAATCAAATCGGCGATGGCCGCGGTCTCGTTGCCGCCTTCTTCCAGGGCCTGCAGCACCTGGTGTCGCGCGTCGCGGTTCTGCTTGTCTTTTTCGTACCACTGCGAAACCTGCGCATATAAGTCCCAACAGTAATAATCAAAACGCGGCTGCTGGGTGAGCCTTTCGATTTCGGCTCGCGATTTCTTTTCCAAGCGCAAGAATCCCACAATCACATCCGCCACTTGCACGCCGGTGTTGTCGATGTAGTTCTGGACATCCACTTCCCTCCCGGCGAAGCGCAGCAAGCGAACAAAAGTGTCGCCAAGAATCGCATTGCGCAAGTGTCCAATATGCGCCGCCTTGTTGGGATTGATGCTGGAATGTTCGACCAGAATCTTGCCGTCAGGAATCGCGGCTTTCGGCTTTTCATCGGAGGCGAGGGCAAGCGCAAGGTAATCGCGCTTGACGCGGGCATTGATGTAGCCGGCTCCGGCGAGTTCGAGTTTCTCAAAACCCTCGATCGACCCGATTCCAGCAACGATTTCTTCCGCGATTTTGCGGGGAGGCTTTCGCAGCTTCTTGGCCAGCTCAAAGGCAAGTGGCAATGCGTACTCGCCGAGTTCTACCCGCGGCGGCTGATCGATTACGATCCTCGCCAGGTCGCAATCGTAGGTACGGCGCAGAAACTCGCGTATTTGCTGGGCTAGACGGCGTTCCAGGTGTCGGTACAAGAGTCCCTCGAACTTGTTGAGGAAAAAAGTGATTGTAGCAGAGCGTGCCCGGCCACGGTTTGACGACAACTAACGCCTTCCCTATGATGAAAGTTCAGGTTTCGATAACCACAAAAGGACACAACAAGGCCAAAAGAACTCCCACGCAACCACCTTCGTTGAATGCTTCGTGTCTTCCGTGGTTTTGTGAGTTTTCGCCAATGCGGATAGCCTACCTTGATTGTTTCTCGGGCATGAGCGGCGACATGTTTCTGGGCGCGCTCATCGACGCCGGGGTGTCGCCCGATTTGCTGCAGCAGACGGTTGCGGCGCTGAACATCGGGGCGCGGCTGGAAGTTTCGCGCGTAAACCGCAGCGGGATCAGCGCAATAAAAGTTGATGTTTACGCAAATGGCGAAAAAGACTTGCCGCGCGAAGTGTACTGGGAACAGCAGGAAGAGAAGCGACTGGCCGATTCTAAACACGATCATGCCCATGGTGCTGAGCACGAACACTCGCCCGACGCGGGCCCGATCGAACTTTTGGAACACAACTACGCATTGCAGGGATTGGCAGCCGCTCGGGCCAGCGCGCTCTTATCACAGCCGACGACCAAGACTGGTCACCATCATGCACATGAGCATGAGAACGGCGACTCTCACACCCATCGCCGCGGCTTGAAAGAGATTCGCGAAGTCATCAACGGATCCTCGATCAGCAAGGTCGCTAAAATCAGCGCCATAGCGATCTTTGAGGCCTTAGGCGCGGCGGAAGCGAAGATCCACGACAGCGACATTGAAAAAGTGCACTTTCACGAAGTAGGAGCGGTGGACGCGATTGTGGACATTGTTTGCGCCGCGGTCGGTGCCGAAGCGCTGGGGGTGGACGAGGTTGTTTGTTCGCCGCTGAACGTGGGCGGTGGCACGGTGAAGTGCGCTCATGGAACCTTTCCGGTGCCCGCGCCTGCGACGCTTGAATTGTTAAAAGGAGCTCCGGTCTATTCTTCAGGCGTTCAAGCAGAACTGGTCACGCCAACGGGAGCGGCGATCGTCAAGATACTGGCAAAACGATTCGCATCGTTTCCAGCGATGAGGATTGAAAAGGCGGGTTATGGCGCTGGGTCGCGCGACATCAGCGGGAATCCAAATGTGGTTCGGCTTACGCTTGGCCAGGCTCAGCCTGAAGTTTCAGCCGGAACTTCGACTGACACTATTACCATGCTTGAGGCCAACATCGACGATCTGAACCCGCAGGTCTTCGGATACGTGATGGACCGTTTGCTCAAAGAAGGTGCGCTTGATGTCTCTGGCATGCCGGTACAGATGAAGAAGAATCGCCCCGGAATGCTGCTGAGCGTTTTGTGCCGACCCGAAGACGCGCCTAAGTTGTCACAGCTGATTTTTGCCGAGACCACGACTCTCGGCGTGCGTCAGCGCGAAGAAAGACGCCAGACGCTTGCCAGAAAATGGATCACGGTAACCACGCAGTGGGGTGATGTCCGTTTGAAAGTCGCCAGCATGAATGGAGCGATCACAAACTACGCGCCGGAATACGAGGACTGCCGCCGCATCGCAAGCGAGCGCCACGTGCCACTGAAGAGCGTAATGCAGGCCGCAATCCAGGAGTATTTGCGCGGCTTGGAAGGGGACGGTGCAAGCGACGTCTCCAACAGAAAACCCCTTTAGAGACGCGGCTTGCCAAGTCTCCCCGAATAGCTATGGCCAAGAAGTTCTACATCACGACGCCGATTTACTACGTCAACGCGCGGCCTCACATTGGCCATGCGTACACCACTATTGCCTGCGATGCCATTGCCCGCCGGCTGCGCATGCTGGGTGCGGAAACTTACTTCCTGACCGGGACCGACGAGCACGGACAAAAGATCGAACGGGCTGCACAGGCCGCCGGTAAGACTCCGCAGCAACTCACCGACGAAGTTTCCTCCGAGTTCCGCGCACTCTGGGACCGGATGGGCATCACTTACGACGACTACATTCGCACCACGTCCGACCGGCACAAACGCGGGGTGCAAGCGCTGTGGCGCCGCATACGCGACAACGGGTACATCTATCAAGGCAGCTATACCGGGCAATACTGCGTGTTCGATGAACTCTACGTTGACGTGGTTGGCCCCGGCGCGCCCTGCCCCGAGTGTGGACGGCCGACGGAAACAGTGAAGGAAGAGAATTATTTCTTCAAACTTTCCGCATTCGCCGAACCGTTGCTGGAGCTTTACGCCGAGCATCCGGACTGGATCCGTCCAGAAACGCGACGCAACGAAGTCATGTCGTTTGTGCGTTCGGGTCTACGCGATCTTTCCATCAGCCGCTCGACTTTTTCCTGGGGAATTCCGGTGCCAGATGATCCCAAACACGTCATCTACGTCTGGCTGGACGCGCTGGCCAATTACATTACCGCGCTCGGTTACGGCTCCGACGATAAGGCGTTATACGACAAGTTTTGGCCCGCCGACGTGCAGATGATCGGAAAGGAAATCGTCCGCTTCCACTGTGTTTACTGGCCAGCGTTTCTTATGGCGGCAGGTTTGCCTGTGCCCAAGGGGATTGTTGCGCACGGCTGGCTATTGTTTGAAGAAAGCAAAATGTCGAAGTCGCGCGGAAACATTGTGCGTGCGGAAACAATTCTCGATGTGCTGGGCGCGGATGCGTTGCGCTATTTCCTGCTGCGAGAGGTGGTGTTCGGCCAGGACGGATCTTTCTCTTTTGATGCGCTGGTTCAGCGTTACAACGCCGACTTGGCCAATGGACTGGGCAATCTTGCCAGCCGGACTCTGACCATGATTGCACGTTACTTCCGGGGTGAAATACCGTACCCCGCGGCAGCGATATCGCAGCGGGCGGGAGACAACGCGATTGCTGAAGCCGCGCGTCAGGTGATCGCGGAGAGTGGCGCGCTGTTCGACCAGTACCAGTTCTCTCGGGCGTTGGAAGTTGCCTGGGGTCTGGTAGCAGCGGTGGACAAATACATTGTGGAGAATGAACCCTGGGCGTTGGGCGAAAAACAAGATGAAGAGAGCCGCTCGCGGTTGGCCACGATTCTGTACACCAGTGCCGAAGCGTTGAGGATTGTAACTGCGTTGGTGCATCCCATCATCCCAGATGCGACAGCGAAGATTTGGGCGCAGCTGGGGTTGGGAGAGATTCGCAAATTTTCAATCTCAGATTTGAAATGGGGACAGCTCCAGCTGGGCTCCAAGCTGGGTAACGTTGAAGCGGTGTTCCCACGCGCCGACAAGAGCGCAATCGAAAGGATGCAGAAGATGGAAGAGCAACAACGCACTCCAAGTCCGGCCGACACGCAGCCGGCAGCGACGGCACCTGTGGCGACGCCAGGCTCCGCAGCAAAACCTGCAGCAGTCGCGCCCGATGGCAAGATCACCATCGATGATTTCGCCAAAGTCGAGTTGCGAGTCGGCCAGGTGAAGGCTGCGGAAAAAGTCAAGGGCGCGGACAAATTGTTGCGCTTGGAAGTCGACCTCGGAACCGAGGTTCGGCAGGTGGTGGCAGGAATCGCGGAGTCCTACGCGCCGGAGATGTTAATCGGACGCAAAGTGGTGATCGTGGCCAACCTCGCGCCGCGCAAGCTTCGCGGATTGGAATCCAATGGAATGATCGTGGCTGCATCGCCGGAGGGCGGAAAAGCGGTACTGGCGAGCTTTCTCGAGGATGTGCCCGTCGGGACGAGGTTGAAGTAGAAACTTCTTCTGCCGAGTTTTAGTTGGCAGGGATGGATCAGAAGCCGCTACGCACATGATGTCCAGTCTATGTTTGTAGATTCTCACGCACATCTCGAAATGGAGCAATTCGATAGCGACCGCGAGCAGATGATTGCGCGCGCCCACGAGGCTGGGATTGAGAGCATTGTCGCCATCGGCAGTGGAACTGGACCGGGCTCGCTCGACTGCGGGATCAAGCTGGCGCAGAAATATGAATTCATTTATGCGACCATCGGGATTCACCCTCACGAAGCCAAACTGGCCACCGATGCGGATTTCGACGAAATGGCACGTCTCGCAAAACGACCGAAGGTCATAGCCTGGGGCGAGATCGGACTGGATTATTTCTACGACCACTCGCCGCGGGACGTCCAGCAACAGGTATTCGTAAAGCAGTTAGAGCTGGCGCGAGAAGCCAAGCTGCCGATCGTGATCCACTGCCGACCGTCCGACAAGACGGAAGACGCCTGGGAGGATTGCCTGCGTCTATTGAAAGAGCATTGGGCGCCAGGCGGACTGGGGGGCATCCTGCACTGCTTTACAGGCTTGTGGGCGCATGGCGAGCGCGCTCTGGAGATGGGGTTCATGATTTCGTTCGCGGGAAATGTGACATTTCCCAAGGCGCAGCAGATCCGCGACAGCGCGAAGCAGGTGCCACTCGATCGCTTACTGATTGAAACGGATTCTCCATTTCTGGCGCCAGTACCCCATCGCGGCAAACGCAATGAACCATCGTTCGTAACGGAAGTGGCCCGGCAACTTGCGGAATTGCGCGGCCTTTCCACGGAAGAAATCGGGGCGCAGACTACGAAGAATTTCTACCGTTTCTTTTCGCTTCCCGAAAATCGCAACTCCATTTAGCTTGTTTAGAGCATCTTTCCTGTATATTGCGTAATCTAGTTAAGAGAAGCTAACAACCATGCCTGAGAACACTTTTGATATTGTGAGCAAGCTCGACCTGCAGGAAGTCGCCAACGCGATGCAACAGGCGCTTAAGGAAATTCATACTCGCTTTGATCTGAAAGATTCCAAGTCGAACATCGAACTTGAGGGCAAGGACGCCATTCTCCTGCACTCGATCGACGAATATAAGCTCAAGGCAGTCAATGAGATTTTTCAGAACAAACTCGTTAAGCGAGGCGTTTCACTGAAGGGCCTGACTTACGGTCCGGTGGAACCGGCCGCTGGAGCAAGCGCCAAGCAAAAAATCACAATGCAGCAGGGCATTCCCATCGAAAAGGCGAAGCAGATTGTGAAGATCATCAAGGACTCCAAGAAAAAGGTGAATGCTTCGATTCAGGCAGATTTAGTCAGAGTGAGCGGGAAAGACCGTGACTCTCTGCAGGAGATCATCGGGCTGCTACGGCAACAGGATCTCGGTATCGATTTGCAATTCGTGAACTACCGGACTAACTGAGCAATTCGCTCCGGTTCGGGTTTTGCTTGGGACCAAATCATTGAGCACGCCAGCCATCATTAACGGAAAAGGGATCTTCGAATTACTTCGCGAAGATCTCTCCGCCATTGAACGCGAGTTCGGGCGCGACACGGTTTCAGGTGTGGAAGCAATCACCGAGATCGGCGAATATTTGCGTGTCGGTGGGGGCAAGCGTATTCGACCGATGTTGTTGCTGTTGTCGGCGAAGCTCTTCAATTACCGGGGACGCGGCGCCGTCAAACTGGGCGCTGTGATGGAGATCATTCATACCGCTACGCTGGTTCACGATGACATCATCGACGAAGCCCAGACGCGGCGCGGCCGTCCGGCGGCGAACACGCAATGGGGAAATTCCAAATGCGTGCTGGCCGGCGACTGGCTCTACATGCAGGCGTTCAAGATCGCGGTGCAGGAACGCAGCTTCCGCATCCTGGACACGCTCATCGATCTCACGCAGCAAATGGTCGAGGGCGAACTCTTGCAGATGGAGAAACTGGGCAAGCTAATTTCCTCGGACGAACATTTCGATCTCATATTCCGCAAGACGGCGTGCCTGTTTTCGGTTTGTATGCGGATCGGAGCGATTCTGGGCGGAGCGACGCCTGAGCAGGAAGAAAATCTGGCACAATACGGGCGCGATCTCGGGATGGCCTTTCAGATTGTGGACGACGCGCTGGACTTGACCGCTTCCGAGGACGTGTTGGGAAAGCCTGTAGCCAGCGATCTGCGGGAGGGTAAAGTTACGATGGCGGTCATCCATGCCCTGGAGCGCTGCACTCCAAGAGAACGCGAGCGCATCGCCACGGTGGTGCGGGATCGCACGTTCGACGGCGTGACCCACGGAGAGATTCTCGAAATATTGAACCGCTATGGTTCTCTGGAAGCAGCTTACGATCGTGCAATGCGATATGCCGAGCTTGCCCGCAACGCAATCTGTGATTTTCCAGATGGCGAAATTAAGCGCGCGTTGCTGTGGGCTCCGGAGTTCGTGGTAGCGCGCGAAAAGTAAGACACAACCGCCGACGGAAGAGGCCTGTGCTCTTATCTCCGCACGGCTACACCCATCATTTCGAATCTGCCGTCCAAGATCAGGCGTCCTGAACCGAGAAACGCGCGCGCCGGCAGCTCCCTGGAGAATCTTCTTACGTAAGCCGCATTGAAGGCCTGCCACAGCGTGACGTCGGGGGCATAGATCTGCACCCAAACGAGGTCATCCATATTCATGTCGGCTTCCGCCAGGACGGCCTCGAAACCGTCGAGCAACAGACGAATTTCCGTGTGGATATCGTTGGGCACTTCACCGGTCACTGGATCAAGTCCAATGCGGCCAGACAAGTAAAGCGTGTCCCCCACAAGCACTGCATCGCTGAAAGGCAGCGACGCTGCGTGGTCTGGCAGATTAATATAACGACGCGCGCTCTTGGCCGATTTTGCGGTTGAGAGCTTCTTCTTGGCAGTGCGCTCTTTCTGCGGTGCTGGTCGGGAAGCCTTGGTTTTTGAGGGCATTTCGATTATGTTCCTGTTTTGCGAGTTTGAATCGTTCAAGCAAACGTTCCATCTAAGAGCTACAGTCTAACGCAGCGGCCGATGAATAATCTTTTCTCACTGATCGCGCATCACGGGTATGTCCTCATCTTCGCAGTCGTGATGGCAGAAGCCATAGGGCTTCCGGTTCCAGCAGCACTGGCGCTGGTCGCCGGAGGCGCCGCGGTTGCTGGCGGAAGTCTGAGCGCTCCCAGGGTTTTTTTTCTAGCTCTGAGCGGCATGCTATTGGGCGATTGCTTGCTTTTCGTTCTTGGCCGCTTCATGGGCTGGACACTCCTCGGTCTTTTGTGCCGGCTGTCGGTTAATCCCGAATCTTGCATCCTGCGCTCGGCGGAATCGTTCTACAAGCGGGGCAAAACGACGTTGCTGTTCGCGAAATTCATTCCCGGCGTCAATACCATGGCTCCTCCTCTGGCGGGAAGCATGAGGATGCGACCCACGCAGTTTCTGCGATTTGATTTAGCGGGTGCGCTGATTTACATCTCAGCCTACGGCGGACTGGGATTTGTGTTTCGCGATTTCCTGGCTGCCATATCACGCGGCTTTCAGGTAGCCGGCCACGCCTTTAGCGAAGTGCTTTTTATCGCGGCGGTCGGCTATACCGTGTATCGCGTGCAACTCTATCGCAAGAACAAAGTCTATCGCGTAGTTCCGCGCGTCCAGGCGGAGGAGCTAGCCCGCAGACTGGCGGAAGAAAGCGACAAAGTTCTGATCGTCGATGTCCGCAGCCACGGCTACTACGATGCCGGCACAACCCGCATCAAGGGATCCATCCGCATCGAACCGAATAATCTCGCCGAGGAAATTAAGACTCTCCCTAAAGACAAAGACATTTATGTCTACTGTACTTGAGCACGCGAAGCCACCAGCGCCCGTGTGGCGCTGCATCTGCGGGAAAGCGGATTCAACGCGTTTGTTATCGTCGGCGGATTGACCGCATGGCGAAAGGCCGGCCACCCCTTGGAACCGGTACCCCACAATGATTTGGTGAAGCTCCCAACATTCTCCTGAGCCGATACGTCTTATACTGTGTGGAATGGGCTCGCGAAATGAAATCGAAATAAAGTTTCGTATCGAGAACATGCGCTCACTCAGCCAGAGCCTGCGCGAGTCAGGGTTTCGTTTGCTCACTCCCCGCACTCACGAAATGAATACTCTTTATGATCTGCCGGGCGAAGTTCTCCGTAGGCGGGGTGAACTCCTGCGCTTACGCAAATATGGGCCAGAGTGGCTGTTGACCCATAAAGCTAAAGGCAAGGCTGGTCGGCACAAGACGCGAGTTGAGCACCAAACCAAGGTCGCAGACGGGGCCAGGATGGAAAACATTCTGCACGCTCTCGGTTTCGCCCCAATTTTTCGTTATGAAAAATTCCGTGCCGAGTGGATTGATGGTAAGGGTCACGTGGTCGTGGATGAAACACCGATCGGCAACTTCGGAGAGATAGAAGGGCCATCGCGCTGGATCGATCGAACTGCTCGTGTTTTGCAAATTAGCCCGAGCGACTACATCACATCAACTTACGCCGACTTGTTCTTTGCGTGGAAAAAGCGCACCGCAAGTCCTGCGACCGAGATGACGTTCCGTTCGATTAAAAGCAGAAAACAGAAATCGTGAGCCGCAACGTGACCGGAGGTTCTCCTTTGTTATGTTGTGCGACGGCTATGCACCAAACTAACTAACAAGTTTGCTAACTGGCTGCGTGATACTCTTTTTTTGCTCTGGTATTGCTCCCCCCAGCGCGTGACCGTGCAAAAAGATAATTTCCGGCGCCTTCTGCGAACGGTCGAAGCTCTCTCCGATCTCGGTCCCGAGATGACGGCGGAGCGCGAGTTTCCCCAGACCGCACGGGCAATGTTGTCCGCCGCTTTGGAAGCGGGCGGAGCTCGCGAAGGTGCGCTCTTCATTTACAGCGACCGCCCTTCTCTCCTCACCTCGATCACCGCTACGGGATTTACATTAATGCCGGAGCCGGCGGTCATTCCTCTACTGCCTAAGCATGTGCATGCCCTGGCGTCAGCGCGCCAACCAATGATTTTGGATCCAGGTTCCTACGACTTTTTTCTAAGTGCGAATGGAAACGTTGCGCCTGAACTCTTCAAGTGCATTGTTGCTTTGAAAGTCGGCAGCAAGCTGGTGGGCATCATCGCGCTGGGACGGCGTGACGGAGACAGCCCGTACGATGTGGCGGAACTCGAAGCGCTTGACCTGCTTTGCCACTACGTGGCGCTCGCCATCCACAATCACTCGCTGACGCAAACTCTGGCGCAGCGCGTTTCGGAAAATTTGCGCCTCATGGCGTCGTTGCACGGCTTCTACGACAATGCCCTCGAGGCTTTTGCCACGGCAATCGACGTGAAGCATGTCAACATTCACGGCCACTCGCTGCGGGTAGGAAAATATGCGGCTGCAATCGGCGAAGCCATGAACATGGATCCTAGCGAAGTTGCCGCGCTTCGCTCCGCCGGATATCTCCATGACATCGGCAAGGTCGCTGTTGACAAGCGTCTTTTCGGCAAACCCAGCGCGCTGGATGCCGACGAATTTCGTGAGATGGCCGACCATACCGTCGTGGGCCATCAGATTGTCAGCGGCGTCCAGTTTCCCTGGCCGAGCATTCCGGAAATCGTGCGTTGGCACCACGAGCGCAGCGATGGCTCGGGATATCCCGACGGGCTGCTTGCCGAAGATGTAACCATGCCGGTGCGCATCGTTGGCCTGGCTGACACTTTTGACGCCATGACCAGCGAACGGCCTTATCGCGAACGACTTTCACTGGGCGGGACATTGAGTGAAATCGTGCGTCTGACGCCGTTGAAATTCGATTCGAATACGGTGCACGCTTTGCTCCTGCAAATACGTCGCGATACCGTAGGCAGCAACCGGACGCCGTTCCTGCAAGACCGCGCGGGAGCTGACATTGCGGCCGCTGACATCGACCAGCTTGCAGCCAGCCTGCAGCACAAGATGAATCACGGCCGGTTGTACCTTACTTAGACAGTGATCCCGGTTTCTCTGAGTCCATCCACCTTTTTCCAGGCTACCCAACGTAAAACTTCGTGTGGCTGGGGCATTTTCTCAGCGTTTCGCCTGTGGACTGGCTGGACGCCGCAGTTCCTCTTCGATCGCTAAAGTTCTCTTGAACCAGGCCGATAGTGGACCTGTATTCGTCAGCAATTCATCTCCCGCTCCGTATGCCCGAAATCAACCAAAGACCTGCGCTGCTTGCAAAAGCTGGTGCTCCACAAACGACGCAAAACCCTCCCGGAAGACGTTAAGACAGAGGCCCATGGCAACAGCAATCGAGTGGAGATATGAAGCGCTCGCACGGCAAGCCGATGCGCTGCAAATCATCTTTGAGAGCCTCCCTTGGGGAGTCATCGTCGCGGACGAAGAAGGCAGGTTCTTATTTTCAAACCCCGCCGCCGAAAAAATATTGGGAGTCGGGAGCACCGAAATTGATCCCGACATTGGAACGCCGGTCGATGGGTGGTATCTACCTGACCAGGTGAGTGTCATCCCGCCCGAGCGACTTCCGTTGGTTCGCGCCATTCAGGGAGAGAAAGTAGTCGACGAGTTGGTCTTCGTTCGAAACTCTCAGCAGCGAGCTGGAATATGGATTCGGGTCAATGCGTGGCCGTTGAGGACTCCAGATAACACGATTTCCGGTGGAGTTGTAATGTTCCACGATTTCACCCAAGGCCGAGAAGCACTGCAAACCATTCTGCTGCTTTCGCAGGTCGTCGATCAGACTGCCGATAGCGTGGTGCTGACTGACAAACAAGGCGTGATCCAATATGTGAATCCGGCTTTTGAGACTACGACCGGCTACCCTCGCGACGAGGTCCTGGGGGGGACGCCGCGGATACTTAAATCAGGCCTGCATGACACGGAGTTTTACCGGCAGATGTGGGCCCAACTCGCACAAGGCCTTTCGTTCAAGGGCATGGTGATCAATCGCAAGAAGACCGGCGAGCTTTATTGGGCCCAGCAAACCATCACTCCCATGCGGGACGAGTCGGGTCAATTGACCCACTTTGTCTCGGTCTCGCAAGACATCACTGAACTTAGGAAAAAGCAGGAACAGCAGTTCCAGCTGCAACTGGCCCGCGATATACAGCAGCGCTTTTACGCCGCGCCTCCCACGGTGCCCGAGTTCGACATCGGCGCCTCGGCTCACCCGGCCGACGAGACCGGCGGAGATTATTTCGACTTCATCGCTATGGCGGACGGGTCCTTGATCATTGCCGTAGCCGATGTGAAAGGGCATGGCTTCAGCGCTGCGCTGGTAACGGCGCTTACTCGCGCCTATCTTCGTTGCTTTGCGGCCATGCAACTGGAACTCGATGACATTCTGGTTCGGCTGAACCAGATGCTATTGAACGATCTTGAACCTGGCCACTTCGTCACGCTTTCGCTCACTCGACTGCATCCCTGTGATCGAACCCTGTCGTATGCGAGCGCGGGTCATGTCCCCGGCTTCGTATTGCTCGAGTCTGGAAAAGTGAAATGCGCACTTGAGAGTTCCGGCCCGCCGCTCGGTTTGTTCCCCGATAGCAAGTTTTACTTAAGCGCGCCCATCGACCTCGCTCCGGGCGAGGTTGCGGTGCTGCTCACCGATGGCGTGACCGAGTCCACTACGCCCGACGGAAATCAGTTCGGCGCTCAGCGCGTGCTCGACTTCACGGAATCCCACATCCACGAGCCTGCATCGCAAATCGCAGAAGGGATCTTCCAGGCCACGCGGGCCTTCGTCAAAGGCAATCTTCAAGACGATGACATTACATCCGTCATCATCAAAGTGGATCGCTAGCCATATGTAGCAGAAAGCACTCGGGTAACCTATCTGCCAGCAACTTTTGCCTGGTTTTGGGTTCATAATTCTAACGACACTCCTCCGTCCACGCGATGCTCAAACTCCGTAAATTCGGGCTGATTCTTGCGGTCTCCGCGCTCGGAGCGGCTCTGCCGCTCCAACTAGCCTTCGGCAAGAAGAAGGAAAAGCACCTCTCCACAGTTCCGCAGATGGATGAGCAAAAACGTGCCGTCCACGCGCTGAACCGGTTGGCATTTGGTCCGCGACCTGGTGATGTCGATCGTCTGATGACAATGGGAGTCAATAAGTGGATCGACCAGCAACTTCATCCCGACAAGATTGATGACAGTGCACTCGAAGCCCGTCTGGCGCCGTTCCGCACCCTGCGGATGGACACACGCCAGATCGTGGAAAACTTTCCGCCCGAGCAAATGATCAAAGCCATCGCGGACGGAAGGCAATCGCTTCCGTCCGACCCGCTCAAGCGTGCCGTTTATCAGGCCCAGCTGGAGCGTTATCAGAATCGCGAGGAACGCAAGCAAGATGGCGGCAACAGCGATTCCGGCAAGACTGACAAAATAAGCGAGGATGAACGTGCGCAGCGCCGGCAGGATCGTCTCGACGCCGAAGCGAAGATCGAGGGCCTGCTGGACATGCCTCCTGATCAGCGCATGAAAGCGGTCCTGCAAATGTCGCCGGAAGAACAGCGCGGGTTGACCAACTCTCTGCAGGGCGACAAACGGAGTGAGTTTCTAGAGGGCATGAATCCCCGGCAGCGCGAAACCGTCGAAGCGCTAAAATTTCCGCAGCAAGTGGTCGCCAATGAATTGATCGAAAGCAAGTTGCTGCGTGCGACGTATAGCGACCGCCAGTTGCTTGAAGTAATGACCGACTTCTGGTTCAACCACTTCAACGTATTTATTGGCAAGGACGCCGACCGCTATCTGATTACGAGTTATGAACGCGATGTAATTCGCCCGCACGCCTTTGGCAAGTTTGAAGACCTGCTGGTTGCGACCGCTCGCAGCCCAGCCATGCTGTTTTATCTGGATAACTGGTTGAGCGTGGGGCCAAATTCTGACGTCGCCAACGGAATCCCTCAGCACGCCAACAATGACTGGAAACGACGCGCCAGGAATCGTGGCCAGACGGGCCAGTCCAAGGGGAAGCGCAACGGCCTGAACGAGAACTACGGCCGCGAACTCATGGAGCTTCACACTCTCGGCGTGAATGGTGGCTACACCCAGCAGGACGTCACAGAAGTGGCGCGGGTTTTCACCGGCTGGACGCTGAAGCAGCCGCGGCAGGGCGCCAGCTTCACTTTCGAGGAGCGCACGCACGAGCCTGGGGACAAGCTGGTACTCGGCCACCGGATCAAAGCGAAGGGTGAGAAGGAAGGTTTGGAAGTACTGCACATTCTGGCTCACCACCCCTCGACGGCGAAATTCGTATGTAACAAACTGGCCATGCGGTTCGTCTCCGACAATCCACCTCAACTTCTTGTAGAACGGATGGCCCAAACCTTTCTGAAAAAAGACGGCGACATTCGCGAGGTTCTGAAGACCATGCTCGATTCGCCGGAGTTCTGGGCTCCGGAAACGTATCGCGCCAAGGTAAAGACTCCGCTCGAATTTATGGTCTCCGCCTTGCGTGCGACTGGAGCTGACATTACCGACGCTATGCCCAGCGCGTATCAGCTGCAGAGCATGGGAATGCCGCTTTACGGCATGCAGCCGCCGACTGGTTATTCCATGGAAGCCGGCGCTTGGGTCAACTCTTCAGCACTTCTGGGCCGAATGAACTACGCTTTAGTTCTTACTTCCGGAAAAGTAAGAGGTGTGAAGGTAGATAGCGATGGGCTGTTAGGGCGGAACGAAGTACCCGCCGATCCACAAAAGACGTTGGACGCGCTCGAAAATAATTTGCTGGCCACGGACGTTTCTAAACAGACGCACGATGTGATCCTGGCGCGGTTGCAGGACCCGAAAATCAGCAAACGTAAGCTGGACGAT
>Ga0206892_1026_pt1 | contig 21410 bp, 22 predicted proteins | sample Alteio_BWOrgHeat_56_FD_153257 | JGI IMG/M metagenome (GOLD analysis project Ga0206892, IMG submission 153257) | Enriched cells from forest soil in Barre Woods Harvard Forest LTER site, Petersham, Massachusetts, United States - Alteio_BWOrgHeat_Nextera8 ... | reverse complement strand
GCGACTGCGCTGTGTCTCCCCCCGCGAGCGTGACCTGAAACGCATCGGCCAACTTCAGCACGCCTTTCAGAAACTGGCTCACCCAGGATTGCGGCAACTCTTGAGGCACGGCGAGTGACAAAAACGCGGCGACGGGTGTGCCTCCCATGGCGGCGATGTCGCTCAGGCCACGGGTGAGGCAGCGATGGCCGACAGTTTCTGCAGGGTGCCACTCCCGGCGGAAGTGGACACCTTCCAGCGTGAAATCAGTGGTGACCAGCATCTGGTGGCCGGGCGGAACCTGGAGGATGGCGCAGTCGTCTCCGATACCGGCTACTACGCCGCGCCGTCGCGAAGCGGCCGCGCGAATGCGGGCAATCAAAGCTTTCTCGTTGAGGGGCAAGATGTAACTATAAAGGAAAAACGGGACGCGGTTCTGGCCGCGCCGTGCGAGCTGGTTCGCGAGCAGCGGAATCCCTGGTGGGAGTACGGTCCGGTCGCGTCGTCCGCCGGGAAATCGGCACTGCGAGCGCAGGTCAATGCAATGGGATGTTATGCGACAGTTATCCCTTAATGCCTAGGGCTGTCCCGGTCTGCCCCGTCGTCCTTCACTTCAGGCCGAAGGCGTAAATCTTGCCGTCGTATGATCCGATATAAAGCACTCCATTCGCGACGACCGGCGAGGAAACATATCCAGTTACGGAGCTCCACAGCACGCCGCCGGTATCAGCGTTCAGCGCATATATGCCGCCGTCAATTGAGCTAACATATACCACCCCATTTGCGACAGCGGGTGAAGACTCCACCTGCCGGTCGGTGAGGTACCCCCAAAGCTTGGCGCCCGTTCTGGCGTTCAGCGCGTACAGGTTGCTGTCGTTCGAGCCGACATACACCACCCCATCGGCTACGGCCGGCGAGGAAGCTACGCCGTCACGGGCCCCGAAGCTCCACAGCTTCGCACCTGTGCTGGCATCCAGCGCGTATACGCTGTCATCTTCAGAACCGACATAAACCATTCCATTCGCCACAGCCGGCGAAGACGGATACACCCAGTTGCCGGTGGGGTAGTTCCACAGCTTGGCACCGGTGGCGGCGTTCAGCGCGTACACATTGCGGTCCTTCGAGCCGACATAGACTACCCCATTCGATACGGCGGGCGATGATCCTATGCCGCCGCCAGTCGCGAACCTCCATAGCTTTGCGCCGGTGTCGGCCTTGAGCGCATACACGTGCCTGTCGCCCGATCCGACGTATACCACCCCATCGGCCACGGCGGGCGAGGAATACACATCGCCGCCCGTGGTGTAGTACCACAGCCTATCGCCGGTCTTGGCGTCAAACGCATAAACGTTGTGGTCGCTGGAGCCGACATAAACCACTCCATTGGCAACGGCGGGCGAGGAATAGACATGGCTGCCGGTGGTGTATTGCCAGAGCCTAGTGCCGGTCTCGGCGTCCAGCGCATAAACGTTGTGATTGCCGGAGCCGACGTAAACCACTCCATTGGCCACGGCGGGTGAGGAATAAACATGCTTGCCAATGGTGTAACTCCACTTCAGGGCGAGCTTCCCAACATTGTCGACGTTAAGCACCGTTTCACACGGGTTTCGACGCTGCATGTTTTGCTCGTGGAACTCGGCCCACCAAGTATGAACCTTGCATGTTAGCTGCTCGCCTGGTGCCATGGACACGAAGGAAGCACTTAAAATCAAGACCACTGCGCGGGTTCGATTCATGACCAAGCCTCCAGACGACAACTTGTCTTACCGGGAATCGAGGGTAAGTGCAGACATCTTGTCCACCCTCCGTTGGTTTGTCAATTGTGCAAGGGGTTGCATTTCCGCGGGCCAGCACGATTCCCTGTGTTGTTAGGATAAAGAATTTATCACCAACTAGGCCTGATCAATCTCAGGATCGCGAATAGAAAGACAGATTTGATCGTGGTGTGCTGCTGGTGGCCTTGGTTGATCCCACTGATCTGGCGACGACGCCCAGTCGCCATTCCGGGAGGCAACTTTAGTAACCTCAGGACCTTGCTCCCAGTCATTGACACCGAGGAACCTAGTTTGTTACCGTTGGCAAGCTACTTCCAACATTTTGCCTTAGCTAAGTGCTGCATGCGATTAGGATTGCTGGCATTTAGAGGGTTAGGCAGTGACCCTGGTTCCGGTAGGATGAACGATTTACCAGCCTTATTCCCGACTTGGGGATAAGCATGTGTGGATCAGGGATCTGGTTGTAGGATCTAGTGTGGCGAACCTGCCGCCGTATTCCGATCCGATTGCGAAAGGACAATATTGCGTAAGCGTTTCTACATACTTTTCGTGGCGCGCGGCGAGGACGGCCAGCTCCGCAAGATTCCCATCCCAGTCCATTACCTGTACGTGCTGGTGGTGGGGGCGGCGATCGGGGCCCTGAGTCTTACTGGAATTGCGAGTTCGTACATGCGGATGTTGCTGAAGGTTTCGCGGTTCAATGACCTTCGCACTCAGACAGATCAGTTGAAAAACCGCTATTCGCGGCTGGAACAAGTTGCGCAGGAGCGCGACGTGCAGGTGGCGTCGCTGGGTTCGCTGGCAAGTGAAGTATCGTCTCTCTACGGGTTGAAATCAGACCCCACGCTTGAGGCTGGCTCTTCGGATAACATTGAGAATGCACGGGTCAGCTCATCTCTTGATCGCCTCTACGCCCTGAAGGACACCGCTCTAAGCGGTGCGGCTACAACCGGCATCTCTCTCGGCCTCATACGAAATGTAACGACGGCCGACTGGCTACGAGCTAATTCAGCTCCGAATTTGTGGCCGGTGGAAGGCCCAGTGACTGGCTCATTTGGAGAGCGAATTGATCCTTTCAATGGTGAAGGTGCATTCCATCGCGGAGTAGATATTTCGGCAATTTATGGTCAGCCCGTGATCGCTCCGGCGGACGGCGTCGTAGTATTTGCGGACTTCATGGGTGGATATGGACGCGCTATCGCCCTCGACCATGGCCACGGCATCACGACGCGCTTTGGGCACTTGGCGAATTTCGCGGTCATTCCTGGGCAGTATGTGCGGCGCGGCGACACCATCGGGTATGTCGGTTCCAGCGGTCGCAGCACCGGAGCCCATCTGCACTACGAAGTTCGCATCAATGACACCCCAGTCAATCCTCACAAATTCCTGCGATTAACCATGGCGCACAGCGGCGGGTTTGCAGCGGGAAGCTAGAAAGCCTTCAGCACTCAGCCTTCAGCTTGGGTCAAAAGCTCAAGTCAAGATCTCACGTCGGCAGCATTGCTCGCACACCCTGACGAGGGCTGTCCTTCGGGATCTCCGGCAAAACAACTACTGGCGCAATCCCATCCAACGCTCGGAGAGCACGATCGAGTTTCCTGGATTCTGCGGATCGTATCGCACTGATGTTGGTAGTCCTAGACGGCAAGAATGCAGGTTAATGAGCTGCCGCAAGTAGGTTACGTCCTGTGAGGCTTCGTAGGAAACGCCGGCCACGTCATACTGAAAGATCAGCATGGTCGCGGGCTTACGTCCTTCCGGTTGTATTTCCTGAACGTCGATTACGGTGCCGTCGGTGATGCGGCCGATGCGGTCCAGCCAGGCCCGTCGCTCGCGCTCTACGTCGTCCGCACTTTTGGTTTTGCGGCGCAGCAGGAGATAGCCAGCCAGGACTACGCCAGCGCCTCCCAGAATGAATGTGTAGAGACGAATTGGAATCATGAATTCGTAGGACGAAGCACGCGGTCAGCCGCAGCGTCCTAGACAGCATAAAGCCAGATGGCGAATCACGGAAGAGAAAGAAGGATTACCAACGTGAGCTGACCAAAATCACAGCACGCTCGTGCCTGCGTTCTTGAGTTTTCTTCTTACGCTGGGCTTTTCTTTGCGACCGCTGCAGCCATGGCGCCGGCTTTTTCCCAGGGACGCTTGGGGCGATCCGCCTTCGGTTTATCGCGATTCTCGATGCGGTCGTAGTGATAGGACGAACTGACGGTGCCGAGCGATTCGTTGTACAGCGTGGGCAGGCCGAGACCTTCTTTTAATTCTTCCGTAAATTGTTGCAGAGCCTTCAGGTGGTCGGCCGTGGCCGGAACTTCGGTCTTCGATGTCTTCAGAAACTGCTGGTAGCCTTTGTTCACCAGCTTGGAAATTTCGCTGCCAATCAAGCAGCCGGGATAGGCGAAAATTTTCACGCCATCAACGCCGTCTTTCTGAATAGCGGCGGAGCAATTGTACTTTTTCAAGAAGACGCGCGCCTGCGTGCCTGGAGCTTCGAGCAAATCAAAACCATGATCGCGCAGCCAGTTCAACGCGTCTTCGTAAGTTCGTACTTCCGCAGTGGATGCCATTTCGTCCTTCGTATTCCCCAAGTTAGATGCGGATTTCGAGAAAAGGTGCTAAATCGCATCTTGTACTGAATAATCAGTCTCCTACTTATAATCTAATTCCTCATCCTTCGCGCCTGTGATTGCGTCTAATAAGCATTACGTAGGTCACGGCGTTCTAGTTTGGAATTTATGCGGCCTTTATCTTCTAACAGCGCAGAAGTGTCTGCTTCTAAGGTACATAACCCCGGTGAACGCAATTCGTTGCGCTTGCCAAGTTTGGGACAGTTCACCGTAGATCGCATCGGCAATACACCGCTTCTGAGGCTGGCGCGCATTGCCACTGACTTGCCCGGGGCTCAGATTCTAGGCAAAGCCGAGTGGTTGAACCCCGGCGGCTCGATCAAAGACCGAGCCGCTTTCAATATCGTGGACCAGGCGCGGGCGAGTGGCAAGTTAACATCCGGTAAAATTCTGCTCGATTCGACCAGCGGAAATACGGGCATCGCTTATGCCATGATCGGCGCCGCTCAGGGTTTCCCGGTGACGCTCTGCATGCCAGAAAATGTTTCAGTGGAACGCAAACGAATTTTGCATGCCTACGGCGCAAACATTGTTTACACCGACCCGGCCGACGGCTCGGATGGCGCGATTCGCAAAGCGCGTGAACTGGCTGCGGCGAATCCCGATCTCTATTACTACGCAGACCAATATTCCAATGATGCCAACTGGCAGGCCCACTACCAGGGTACGGCCAACGAAATCTGGCAACAGACGGAAGGCCGAATCACGCATTTCGTAGCCATGCTCGGCACGAGCGGCACGTTCATGGGTACGACGCGGAGATTGAAGGAATTGAATCCGCGAATTCGTTGCGTTTCGTTGCAGCCGGATTCGGCGTTTCACGGAATCGAAGGCACCAAGCACATGGCCAGCGCGATTGTGCCGAAGATCTATGATCCTTCACTGGCCGACGAAAACATTGGCATTTCTACCGAGGACGCGTACGTGATGGCCCGCCGGTTGGCTCGCGAAGAGGGATTGCTTGTCGGCATTTCCGCGGCTGCGGCGGTGGTCGGTTGCTTGCAGTTGGCCGGGCGAATCAGAAAAGGCGAGAGCGCGGTGATGGTTACGATTCTTTGCGACTCCGGCGACAAATACCTCAGTGAGAGATTCTGGCAGGAGTAAACCGTTCACCACAGAGACACAGAGTCACAGAGTGAACGAAAAAACTAAAAGCGAATTCTAGGTATGTGGGTTTGGTTCTGAGCTCTTAATGTATTCTTGTGGCTCTGTAGTGAATTTGTTTATGTTGAAAATTGACGGCAAGAACTACGAAGCGCTGCGCCGGCACGGCGAGGAGACCTATCCGCATGAATGCTGTGGCGTGTTGCTGGGCGAAATGGATGGCGATGTTCGCCGGGTGACTTCTATCGCTCGCTGTGGGAACACGAGGACGGACTCGCCGCAGAACCGCTATCACATCGACCCAAAAGAGTTGATTCGCATTCAGCGCGAAGGGCGCGAGCGCGGCGAGGACATCGTTGGTTTCTATCACTCGCATCCTGACCATCCAGCGCGCTGGTCGCAGACCGATCTGGCCGATGCCCACTGGATGGGATGCTCTTATGTGATTACCAGCGTGGAAAAGGGGAAGGCTACGATCACGAATTCGTTCGAATTGACCGGCGTCGGCGAGGACGACAAACAACTAGTCGACGAAAAGATCGAAGCCAGCTAGGCCGCTAGGCCACCAGTGTTTTGGCGGGCGCCGGACGGGATCGCCGAAGCTCCTGCGACTGGATCACAATGTCCGCTGCGAGAACGGCGAAGGCGACACAAACCCAGACGGTTGCTTCGACCGCGGCTGGGCCGAGTTTCTCCCAGCCCGTCACTCCAAGGATCACGCGCACTTCGAGAAAGACCAGAGCGACGGCGAGGCTGCGCGTCATCCACTGCCGGTGCAGTTGGACTTTCCCTTTGAGGATAAAGGCAAAAGCGATGAGAGTGGTTGTGAGCCACAGGGCGCCATCCACGCCAGCGGCGATGCTGAACGATCTGGTAGCGCCGGTCCGCTCCTGGATGTATTGGATATAGAAACCGAGCGGGGCCGCGACACAGACGCCGGCGATATAAATTCTCCCGACGACGCGGTGCAGCTTGGTGTAGCGCTGGCGCAGACGGTCGGCGAACTGCATGGGACCGAGCAGAAGGGCGCAGGCTCCGGCAATTCCGTGCGGCAATAGCCACCACTTAAACCCTTCGTAGTGGTGCCATACCGGATCGGCGGGGTTGATCAGAAAGCTTTCATTGTGGGGAATGACATAGCCGAGCATGAGGCCGATGAATCCGAAAAGAAGATACTCAGAGCGAAACCAAGACGTGCGACGGTGGGCCAGGGGCACAGTCGACATAGGGCACCCTCTCGAATAGCGTGTGCTTGCTGCCTGAATATACACGTTTTTCGGGGTACTGAGACCACTCGTCTTTGCCAAAGTGAATCTTCTGCGGACACCGGCGCATCTTTTAAGGACATGAGCAAAATTCAAATTCCAACCCCATTACGTCAATATTCGGACAAGCAGGCTACCGTGGAAGTGAAGGGTGGTACGGTCGCGGAGGCCTTGTCTGGCCTGGTTTCCCTGCATCCTGACCTGCGCCGTCATCTTTACACGGATGAGGGTAAACTTCGGTCTTTTGTGAATGTTTATCTCAACGATGAAGACGTCCGCTATCTTCAGAAAGACGCTACCGCAGTCGCGGACGGTGATACTATTTCGATAGTGCCTTCGATCGCCGGAGGCCGGTGAATTGATGACTTGCGGAGCTAATCTTCGAATGCCTCGCCACAGCGCCCGCTGTTGTTGCATGTTCTGTTGTTTCTAGTTGTTCTTTTCGCAATCATCAAATCCACTATCAAATTGAGGTTTTATGGCCACCATTACCGAAGTCAAACCTGCTGAAACCAAGCCTGAGTCGGCGGCGCTGTCGAACGATGAAATCCTGCGTTACTCGCGCCATTTGATCATGCCCGAGGTGGGCATGGAAGGGCAGCAGAAGCTGAAAGCCGCGCGGGTTTTGTGCATTGGCGCGGGCGGGCTGGGTTCGCCGCTGGCGCTATATCTGGGCGCGGCAGGCGTGGGCACGCTCGGCATTGTGGACTTCGATGTAGTGGATTACACGAATTTGCAACGGCAGATTATTCACACTACGGCGGACGTGGGCCGCAAGAAGCTGGATTCGGCGGCGGAGAAGTTGAAGGCGATCAATCCGTTTTTGAACATCCGCAAGTTCGAAACCCGGTTGAGCAGCGAAAATGCGCTCGAGTTGTTTCGTGAGTTCGACATCATCGCTGACGGCACCGATAACTTTCCCACCCGTTACCTGGTGAACGATGCCTGCGTGCTCACTGGCAAGCCCAATGTTTACGGATCGATCTTTCGTTTCGAAGGGCAAGCCAGCGTCTTTGCGACGAAAGAAGGGCCTTGCTACCGCTGCTTGTATTCCGAGCCGCCACCACCGGGACTGGTTCCATCCTGTGCCGAAGGTGGAGTGCTGGGCATTCTGCCCGGCCTCGTCGGTGTAATCCAAGCGACTGAAGTCATCAAGCTGATCCTGGGAGCAGGCGATCCTCTGATTGGAAGATTGTTGCTCATCGACGCGCTGGGCATGAAGTTTCGCGAGCTGAAATTGCGGAAGAATCCGGATTGCCCTGCTTGCGGCACGCATCGCACCATCACAAAACTGATAGACTACAACGAGTTTTGTGGAATTCGCGGTGAGGAGAAGCCGGTGGAATTGAGTGTTCCCGAAATGCAAGTAGAAGAACTGAAGCGCCGTATGGATGCGGGCGATGATTTGTTTGTGCTCGACGTGCGCGAGCCTCACGAATACCAGATTTGCAATATTGGCGGGCATTTGATTCCTCTGGGCGACTTGCCCAACCGCGTGCACGAACTCGATTCCAGCCGCGAGATCGTCGCCCATTGCCGCTCCGGCGTGCGCAGCGGAAAAGCTATCGCGTTCCTGCAGCAGGCGGGATTTAAGAAAGTGCACAATCTGGCAGGCGGAATTCTAGCCTGGGCGGATCGCGTCGACCCCAAGATGCCCAAGTATTAAGAGCGCCCAATTCGCGGCATAGGACCATAGGGCGTTTCCCCTTCGGACAGGGACGACCGTAACTAGGCCGCAAACTCCTCCAATGCAAGAATAAGCCCTTCTCCCCGAGATCATGCTTGGAGGATTCATGCGATCCCTTACCAAAATTGCGGTTCTGTCGCTGTTAGTGATTCCAGTGGCGGCACAAACATCCAATTCCGATCAGAAGGCGCGAGTTTTCATTACCGATAGTCAGTCGTGGCAGATGACCGGCAACAGCGGCGGTTCGAGCAATGGCTTTGGAGGCCACTCCAGCGGAGGAGCGCGTCCGCAAACTGCCGAAATCATCAAGACCTTCGGCGATCGCTGCTCGCAAGTAGTTGTGAACAACAAACAGGACCGAGCAGATTACGTCGTTGTGCTCGACCACGAAGGCGGCAAGAGCATCCTTGCCCACGACAACAAGGTCGCAGTTTTCAACAGCGATGGCGATGCCGTGGTGAGCCATTCCACTCGCTCTTTGGGCAATTCGGTAAAAGACGCCTGCGAAGCCATTGCCAAAGACTGGCCGTCGCGCGCCGGGAAAGTTGCGGTCCAGAAGCCTGCTCCCCCGCAGTTAGTCACGGTCAGCCAAACCTCCGAAACGGCCACAGAGAGCAAGATTGCTGTCTCCTCGAATCCCGCCAACGCGGATATTTCCGTGGATGGAAGTTTCGTCGGCAATACGCCGTCTGAAGTCGACGTCACCCCCGGCGATCACACGCTGACCATCAGCAAATCCGGTTTCAAAACCTGGGAAAGAAAGTTCAAGGCTACGGGCGGTAGTGTGAACATCAACGCAGCATTGGATCCTCAAGGAAAGTAGAAGAGCTGTTTCCGCAACGAAAAAAAATGGGGAGCTTCGCGCTCCCCTTTTTTGCGTTTGACTTTGCGAGTTACTTGCTGCTGCCGCTGCTCTCCATCGCTGACTCGCTGCCCAGCGCCAGCGCGACTTTCTTTCCACTGAAGCGAATTTCCGACAGACCCTTGCTGCCGTCGGCGTTGTTCTTGACGATAGCGGTATCGTTGTCGGCTTTCTGATTCAGATCAACCAGGTGTGCCGAAGTTGTGGCCATCACGTCCTTGCCTTGCAGGATGCTCACTTCCACGTTAGGGCCAGTGCCGTCCCACTTCACTTGGTAGGTGCCGGCGGCCAACTGTTTGCCGCTGACGGTGACAGAATCCATGAGTTGCATCGAACCCTTGTTAGTCGAAGCGGCGAATGCGCCGGTCGCCAACACTAACGCCAATCCCAGGAACAAGCTTTTGAAAATATTGTTTTTCATTTGATACTCCTTTTTCTTTCCCGATAAGCGTCGGGAACCGGTTCTGGGCGGCATGAAACTCACCTTCGCGAAAAACTTGCGTTTTGACGCGAAAGCCTTACAATGCTGCTGCGGGGTTAAGAAGAAAGCGCGTGGCCGCAAGACCGCGGGCTCTCTGCTACAGGGATTGCGCTCACCTGGGCCGCCAAACCGAGATTGAGCCAGTCCCTTAACCCCTAAAATTGCTTTTCAAATCCTGGCCGTTAGTTTCAAGCCAGACCTCACCTCTGTCTTTTTCAGATACGAACTTAGATGCTAGGAAGTTCCCTCCGGTTCTAAAAACAGCCTCGTAAGTTTGGACGCTCTAGTGCCTCCATCGTTAGCAAATACGCGGCAATGCAAGTACGGACTATGTTTTGCCGATGTGCGCAGCAAAATATTTACATTCCTGTAACAACTGTTGACACTTCTGTGCATTTGCAAATCTTGTTGCAAGCATCTTTCCAAAACGGTGACGGAGAGGGCATTGATTACAAACGGGGGGTATGAGACCAGCAACGGCTTGTGTCCGCTATTGCATTGGTGCGTTCGGAAGCGGACAGGCGTCCGACGGAAGGCGAAAGCGATGTTTTCGAAATGTTTCGCGAACCGCAGCGCTCATCCGTGCGCTGCACGGGCGGGGACGCCCTCGCCTACCATCTTTACCCAATCTTCAAAACAACCTTGCCAAAGTTCTTTCCGTCGGAGAGAAGCTGATATCCCTCCGCCGCGTGCTCAATGGGCAAGACCTGTCCGATTACTGGACGTACACCGCCTTGCGCCGCCCACGCAGAGAGTTGCTTCCACGCCTGATTCATGAGTTCCCGATTGGCCGCCAAATACGTCAGCCATAATCCGTGAACGCTGGTGCCTTTTGCATAGAGAAGCCGCATGTCGAATTCTGATTTCTCGCCCGTCGCTGTTCCGTAAACAATTACTCGGCCGAAATCCCGCAGACATCGCACACTCTTGCTGGTGTGCTCGCCGCCTAGCATCTCGAAAACGGCATCGACACCCTCACCGTGAGTCAAAGCTTTTATCGCCTCTTCATAGTCACGTTCTTTGTAGTTGATGCCGTGTTGCAGTCCGAGCTCTTTCACCCGCGCCAGCTTTTCTGCGGAAGATGACGTTCCGTACATTTCGACGCCGAGCAATTTTCCAATCTGTACAGCGGCAGTCCCAACGCCGCCGGCGACCGCGTGGATCAAAACGCGCGGCGTGGTTCCGGTAGACTGCTTTCCGTCGATCAGTCCGGCCTTCCAATATGCAAAGTAGGCGGTAAAGTAATTCACGGGGAAGGCGGCGCCCTGTTCCGCGCTCCAGCCTTCGGGCACCGGCCAGAGCAACTCGCTGCGAGCGGCGATGTGTTCCGCGAACGCCGCCCACTGTGCGTAACCCATAACCCGCCGGCCGTCGCTCTCACGCAGGCCGCAAAATTCGCGACCGGCTACCAGCGGCGGTTTCGGGGCTCCGGGATATCCGCCTCGCATCGTCATGACGTCGGCGAAGTTCAGGCCGCCGGCCTGCACCTGGATTAACTCTTCTCCGGCGCCTGCAACAGGCGGCGGCACATCTCGGATCTCAAGCACCTCTGGACCGCCTAAGCGGCTGATGACAATAGCTTTCATGCCCAGGATTTTATCAGCATGGCCTCCGCGTTGGGCCGCGTTTCCGGACGAGACGGTGTCCGCGTGACTTGCGTAATCCGGCAAACCTCGCGTCCGGTATATACTTTCGGTGGATTATTGTTAGGTTGTTTCTGTTTGACCTTGGCAAGAGAGCGCGGAGCGCGGTTTCATAGCTGTCTTAATTCATAAGCTCCGCCTATAGATCACGAGTCGTCGATAGCGGTAAGTTGGGCGGCTTGTGCGGAACTCCATTTTGACCTTAGGCACGTGAGTTCCGGAGGAGCACGATCAGTGGACTTAATTGCGATTCGTTTCTTATTTATTCTTTTTGTTACTGTTACTTGTTACCTGATCCAGCCGTTCGGTCTCGCTCCCGTGATGGATGCAGGAGTCGGAGCTTTGCTGGGCGCTGCCATCGTCATTTTTGAATGGCGCCTGCGGTTGGTCAGTTTGACCCGCTTGATTGGCGCGGCCATTGGCAGCGTGCTGGGCATCTTCGGCGCGTACCTGTTCGCCCTCGTCATACGCAACAGTATTCCTGCTGGCCACACCCAAAGCTTCCTCCAGATCATGGTCATGCTGCTGATGGCTTATGTTGGCCTGATCGTCGGTGCCAACAAAGGCGACTTGCTTAACCTGGCAGCTCTCGGCGGGATCGTTGGCGGCGAAATGCAGTCGCGCAAGAGCTACAAGATTCTCGACACCAGCGTCATTATCGACGGGCGCATCGCCGACATTGCGGAGACAGGTTTCCTCGACGGCATCATCGTGACGCCGCAGTTCGTGCTGCGCGAGTTGCAACTCGTCGCCGATTCCGCCGACTCGCTTAAGCGCAATCGCGGCCGCCGCGGGCTGGACATTCTGCAACGCTTGCAGAAGATGGCGTCGGTGCAGATCCAAATTGTTGAAGATGATTTTCCCGCGGTTCGCGAAGTCGACCTTAAGCTGATTGAGCTGGCGAAGCTCTACGAAGGCAAAATCATCACCAACGATTTCAATCTGAACAAAGTCGCGCAGTTGCAAGGCGTCCCAGTGCTGAACATCAACGAGCTGGCGAATTCACTGAAGCCGATTGTTCTGCCTGGCGAAATCATGAAAGTGTTCATCCTCAAAGAGGGCAAAGAATACAACCAGGGTGTTGCCTACCTGGATGATGGGACCATGGTGGTGGTGGACAATGCGCGCAAGATGATTGGCAAGACGATCGACATTTCCGTAACCTCGGTTCTGCAAACGACGGCCGGAAAAATGATCTTCGGCAAATGGGACGAACGCTACATGGGTCGCACCGAGCCCAGGCCGGTTGCTATGGTTTCAGGGCCGGTCGCGGCGATTCCGAACGGGGAGCCGAAGAAGACTCAACCAGTCGCGCTCGAACAACCCCACGAGTAGGGGCTGCGGTTTCTCACAGATCGCACGGACAAACATAAGAAAAGAACTCGATCTGTTGAGGTCCGCGAAAATCCCTGGCTGCGTCTGATTTGAATTTGATTCACTTGCCCTCGTATACTTGCAGCCCGCCATGAAGGTGATTGCGATCATTCCGGCTGCGGGTCTGGGTACGCGCATGGCTTCGACTGCGCGGGGCAAAAAGCCGGCAGCGAGCAAGCAGTTTACCGAACTCGGCGGGACGCCCATTCTGGTCCATACCCTGCGACAGTTTGCCGGCAGCCCTGAAGTATCGGAGATCTACGTTGCGCTGCGGGCGAATGAGATCGAGGGATTCCGCGCGAGGCTGGAAAAAGAGGCGAAAGATTTTCTTAAGAAGAAGGTCAGACTCGTCGAGGGAGGAGAACATCGCCAGCAGTCTGTCGCCAACGCGCTTGCCGCTATTTCTGCCGCGGCAGAGGACATTGTACTGGTCCATGATGCGGTGCGCCCGTTCGTGACTAGCGAAATCATTCACGATGTGGTGCAAGCCGCCGAGAAATACGGTGCTGCCATTGCCGGATTGCCGGCGGTGGACACCATCAAGCAAGTCGAACGCACCGCCGAGGGCGCGTTGATTACGGCGACGATTCCACGCGAGCGTGTAGTGATGGCACAGACTCCGCAGGGATTTCGCCATGCTGTTCTGAAGAAAGCTTTCGATGAAGCAATCGCCGACGGTTTCGTGGGTACTGATGAAGCGTCATTAGTAGAACGCTCAGGCCATCAAGTTGCAGTCGTGATGGGATCGGCGAGAAACATAAAAATTACGACGCCAGCAGACATGGAGCTGGCGCAATTTTTCCTGAAACAGTAAGTGCAGCGCTTATATACGCGGACTTGATCGAGCAATCCATCGGCGCCCGTCCGCAGTTTCACAGGCTGGTTTTCGCCAATATGAGAAAAACGTTCCTTGAAAATCCGCGCGACTTGTTGGCTGGGGTGTCTGCATGAGAGTCGGCTACGGATGGGATTCTCACGAATTCAAGACCGCGATTCCTCTGATAATCGGCGGGGTGACGCTGGATCATCCGAAGGGTCTTGGCGGGCACTCCGATGGTGACGTGTTACTGCATGCTTTGACCGATGCTTTGCTGGGCGCCGTGGCCGGACCAGACATCGGGACGTTGTTTCCGCCGTCTGACCCCAAATGGAAGGGCGCGGACTCTGCCGTATTTTTGCGGGAAGCGCTCAAGCGAACGCGAGCTGCTGGTTACGCCATCGTCAATGTCGATTCCACGTTGATTCTTGCCGAGCCCAAGATCGGTCCTCATGCCGCCGCCATTCGCGCACGGGTTGCGAAACTTCTTGGCGTTCCCCTGAATTGCGTTGGCCTCAAGGCCAAAACACCGGAAGGTATGGGCACTGACAATGCCGCGATTGCGCACGCCGTAGTTCTGCTAGAGAAGCGGACAGTCCGGCGCAGACGTCGAAGTAAGTAAGCGCCTTACTCTAGATCGTCTCGAACTCGCCGGCCAATTTCTTGTGGCTTTCTTTAGCGGCTTCAACCAGAGCGCGAAAAATCGCACGTGAAGCTTCATCTTCCACCGATCGCTCGGGATGCCATTGCACGGCGAGAACGAAATGATCCGGTGAAGTTCCTTCCAGCGCTTCGATAACTCTGTCCTGCGGCGAGCGGGCTACCACGCGCAACCCATCGCCGACCACGTTCGCAGCCTGATGATGGCTAGAATTTACCGGCAGGATCAAGGGCTGCTCCTCGACCGTCGCGTCGGTCTTGCGTCTTTGCGGTTGTTCCTCGGGAGCTCGATATCGTGCAGCATCGAACCCACGAGTTCCGTCTTTGGATGCGTTCTTCCGCCGCTCGGCGGCCGCCTTGCCCATCGATTCAGAGTTGGGTCGCAGGATGGTCGCCAGTTTCGATGGCGGCATGACTTCGATCGAATGGGCCACCGAAACTTTTCTTCCCGCTGCGTGATTGACCGGCGATTCGACGTGCTGCGTCAGCGTGCCGCTGCGATATACGTTCAGAATCTGCAATCCGTAACAGATGCCAAGCACCGGCTTGCGCATGTTGTAGGCATCCTGCAGCAACAACTCGTCGACCATATCGCGGCCAGCATCGGCGGGATTGGTTTGCGGGTCGCGGGGTGCATCGTACTTCGCCGGATCGACGTCAGCTTTGCTTCCGGGCAGAAGGACTGCGTCGCAATGCTCGATCAGCTTCATCACTTGCGCGGGGGTTTGATCGAGAGGGATACGGACCGGCTCGCCACCTGCCTCTTTAACCGCATGTTCGTACTGCGGAAGAGCACGCTCCGCGTATTCGCGGTCCGTGGAATGAGGCACCGGGATGGCGATGCGAGGCAGCACAACTTGATTGTATCCCGACGGGATCACGAGCCGGTCGCTGACTTGCTGCGCGGGCAAGGGCTTTGTTCTCGCGCCAAGGGCTATGAGAAAGACTTTGCCCGCGACGTTGCTACGGTTTATGCACAATCGCCAGCCCGGTTGCTCCACCGCCGCCATTGATCGGCGCCACCGGCGTTAAGGCTCCAGATGAACTGATGGTGTAGGCCAAAATGGTTGTCGATTGTGCATCCAGCGCGTAGAGTGTGGCGCTGGTCGAGTTTGTGACCAGAAACGTGGGCTGCACTCCGGCCGTGTAAGGACTTCCACTGATTTCCGTCAGCCCACCGCCGGCACTATCGATCGTGAAAGCCGAGACGGTTCCATCGCCGGCATTCGCAGAAAAAAGGAACTTGCCTGCCGGATCGATTGCAAGTCCATTGGGCTCGTTTCCAGTCAGAAAGGGAGACCCGGAAACTGGCAAGAGTGCACCGGTGGCGCTATCGATGGATTCCACGACGATCTGGTTCGTTGGGCCCGCTGCCCCCACCATGCCTACATAAAGAAACTTACCGTTGGGGTGAACGGCCATGCCAGATGGGCCGCCGTTGATTAACGTGGTAAAAGGTGATCCGAGAATCGGCGTCAGTACTCCAGTCGAGGAGTCGATGCTAAAGGCAGAAATCGTTCCCAGCGGATCCAAGTTGTTTGCCACATACAGAAAGTGCCCGGAGGGATCAACGATTGCTTGAACCGGGAACACGCCGCCGGTCGCGAATGGAGAACCAGCCACTGGCGTCAACTGCCCAGAACTGATGGTGTAGGCAGCAACTTCATTTGTGTTGTGCTGCGGGACGAACAAAAACTTTCCGGCAGGATCGACCGCCATGCCCTGCGCTCCCTGCCCACTGTCGACGGTCACGGGGAATCCGGACAAGGCTGTAAGTGCACCCGTGGAAGTGTCCAGCGAGAATCCGTCGACCGCGTTGTTTCCGGAATCGGCCACGTACATAAAGTTGTTGGAGGTAATCACCAAGCCGCCGCCTAGCGCCGGCCCCGCCACCGGCGTGAGGGTCGAGTCCACCGCGCCCGTGGTGGCATCCACCTGAAAGCCGAAGATCTGGTTGCTGTTCGACTCATAAAGAAAATCAGAAGCTGAAGTCGGCGGGCAACTGCTGCCCGTGCACGGAGGTGGAGGGGTGCTGCCGCCACCGCCGCATCCGCCAAGAGGTATCAATAATGCCAGGGAGAGGATTGCACAAAGCATCAGGGTTCGCATGGAAGGTACCTCCTAGGTCCGGGGGGAATCTGGCCAACGAGCGGGATTATAACGCAAGGCGCGAAGGGATTGGGGTGATGCTCGAGGTACGCCTTTGGGCATTTGCGGGAAGTGATCGCCCAAGTTTGTCAGGTTGAATCCTTCACATCTGGGAGGTCTTCGGTAACCGTCAGGAAAGATCGAAATTGCGGAACCAGATAAATGCCGCGCTCACAAATGAGCGTGGCCTTTTTTTGCATTGTGGATAATTAGTTACTAGTGGATTTAAGAGGCGTCTCTACAGGAAATGCTTGAGCGCTCTTGAGCTTGTTTCGGCAACTAACTTTTCGCGCCGTTAGTTCGCGTGAAGATTTAAGGAGGCAACATTATGAAGATACTTCCAGTTTTTAGCGCAGCAGCGTTGGCTATGGTTCTTGGAGTGGTGGCTCCGGTTTATGCGCAGGATGAATCGCATCCGCAGGAAGAGAAGCGTGCAGAAGACCGGCCTGCGCAAGCTCAAGAGAAGGACAAGCAGGACCGACAAGAAGACAAGCGAACTGAGAAGGACGACAAACGCGCGGAACAGCAGGACAAACGCGCGGAGCAAGCTGACAAGACGGCCGAGCGTGATGACAAGGCCGCCAACCGGGAAGAACGACACGAGGCTGGGCGGATCCCGGAAGAGCGCTTTCGAGCCAACTTCGGGCGTGAGCACGTGTTTCGCATCGGGCGGCCCGTGATTGTGTCCGGAGGGCCGCGATTTCAATATGGCGGCTATTGGTTTGTGATTGCTCAACCGTGGCCGGTGGGATGGGCGTATACGGACGAAGTGTACGTGGACTACATTAACGGCGGATATTTTCTTCTGAGCCCGGTACATCCGGGGATTCAGATTTCGATCAACGTTGTGCTGTGAGCATCAGCTAGTTGCTATCGAGGCCATGTTCAGAAATGAACGTGGCCTTTCTATTTTCGCTGTACCTGCATCGCCCCCGAATGCCTCCGCCGACGCGTGAGCAATTATTTGACAGCGCCGATTCAGCGGGGCGCAGCAAATCGCCTTTGACTCTGATACGGGGCATCCCCGCCCAAGTCCTTAACATCCAAGTTAAGCGGCTGTAGTCTCCCTTCATATGGACTTTTTCCAGGTGTTCATTTGCGAACAGCGATGTGCGTTTCTGAAACGCTTCGTCCCACCAAAAAGACCATTGGCCCACGCTTTGCCACTGCCTGTCACATTTCGATCAAGCCTCTCACCTTTCTAGCGTCCAACCGTCAAAGTAAGTAATTAGTTTTGCTGTTGCGAGGCGGGGATGTTGTCCGTAAACGAACACTGTGCACCACTCGTCCCAGTGAAATTGTTTTAGGCGGAACGGCGAAGGGAAGCTTTGCGTATCTGAGCACTAGATGGTCTGTGTCGTGCTAACACAGAGTCAATCACGATAACCGGTGGTCGCAAGTCGGAGGTGGAAGTCATGCAGCAGGGATTGAACGGCAGCAACGGGTCAGGCGGTGGAAGTCTTCTGCGTACCGGTGACCCACATGTCCAGGAAGTAGTGAAAACAGCGCACGAAGAGTTGCGTCAGCTTATGAATCAGCGATCCGAAATCATGAAACGGATCGGCACGTTGAAACAAACGATTTCAGGGCTGGCGAATTTGTTCGGTGACGAGATATTGGGCGAAGATCTGCTGGAGCTAGTGGACCGCAAAACCGGGGGACGCCAGCCGGGATTCACCAAGGCTTGCCGCATGGTATTGATGGAAGCGGGCCAGCCTCTGGCGGTGCGCGAGGTTTGCGAACGCATTCAGCAACGGCTTCCAGTCGTGCTGTTGCGGCACAAGGATCCATTGGCTTCGGTGACCACGGTGCTCAACCGGTTGGTGGAGTACGGCGAGGCGGAGAGCGTGGTTCGGGACAACGGGCGGCGGGCCTGGCAGTGGGTATCGGAGCCAGCTTCGATCTCATCTTCGGCGATGAGGGACGTGAGCGATTCTTCGATGCCGCCGGTTTAGCTCGGCGCTCCCGATGGATTTGCGCTCTCGCGCTTAGCGCTCGTTTCACGGACGAGCGCTCCCGGTCGCGTGATTATTCGCGTTTTACGCCGGCGGCAACAGCATTCCTTTTTCCAGGTGCCTGGTTACGTGCGCGTAAGAGGCCGCATGCGGATCGTGCGTCACCATCACAATCGTTTTGTGAAAATCTTCGTTTAGACGTTTTAGAATTTCCAACACATCGGTGGCCGACTGGCTGTCGAGGTCTCCGGTTGGTTCGTCGGCGAGCAGTAAGGTTGGATCGCTGACAATCGCCCGCGCAATCGCTACTCTCTGTTCCTGCCCACCGGAAAGCTGTTTCGGAAGATGGTTTACCCTTTCCTCCAACCCAACCAATTTGAGCGCAGTCATTACGTGATCGCGGCGCTGCTGGGCGTTTAACTTTGTCAGCAGCAGCGGCAGTTCAACATTTTCGAACGCGGTCAGCACGGGAATCAGGTTGAACGTCTGGAAGACGTAGCCAATGTGCTCGTTGCGCCAGTGCGCGGATTGAGCGTCGGTGAAACGGAACACATTCTCACCGAGAACGAGAAGTTCACCGGACGTGGGGCGATCGATCGCTGCGATCATATTCAGCAGCGTGGTTTTGCCTGAACCGGAAGGACCCATGAGCGCCATGAATTCTCCGCCGGCGATTTCGATGGAGACATGGTCGAGGGCTTTGACCTCGAAGGCGTCGCGTTTGAAAACTTTACTGACGTCGCGGACCTGGACTACTCGAGTTTGGGTGGCTGTGTTCGGAAGCGTAGCAGTGCTCATGATTTTTATTGTCCCTTAATCTTGATTTTGTCGCCGTCTTTCAAATTCGGCGGAGCGGCGGTGATAACGTTTTCGCCTCCCACCAGGCCTTTCACCATGAGGCCGCCGCTGCGCTGCGAGGTAACTTGAATGTCGCGCATCATGGCCTTGCCGTTGAAGGCAATGAAAACAACTTTCCTGCCGTCGTGATCGCGGACGGCGGTGGTCGGCACGAATACTCCAGCTGGTTCAGTGCTCTTCTTGTCTTTGGTCAGATTGTCGTTGGCCAGGAACTTTACCGTAGCGTTCATTTCGGGGCGCAGGTATTCGTCGGGGTTCTGAATTTGCACTTTCACTTGCACCGTGGCTTTTTGGCGGTTGGCCTCGGGTGAAATCTGCGCGATCACGCCGTCGTACTTGCGGTCGGGATACGCATCGACGGAGACGATGCCTTTCTGATTAGGGCCGAGTTTGGAAAAATCATCCTGCGCGATGTCCAGTTCGACTTGAATGTCATTGAGATCGGCGAGGGCGACGACCGAGCCTTGCGGGCCGCCTTCCGCATTGCTGGCGAAACCCGAGGTGATCAGTTCACCTTTCTCTGCCGTGCGTTCCAGAATCGTGCCATTTACCGGAGCGCGGATTACCGTAGCGTCCAGCTGTGATTTGGCGTAGGCCTGCTGGCCCTCGGCTTGAGTCAGAGCGCCCTGGGCGCGGGCAATTTCCTCCGCACGCGGGCCGATCTTTGCCAGTTGGAACGCTTTTTCCAGGGAGTTCACGCGCTGCTGATCGGACTCAAACTTGCCCGTCGCATCATCGAGATTCTGCTTTGACACAACGCCTTGCGCTGCGAGTTCTTTGGTGCGGTCCAGGGTCAGCTTATCGTTGACCATGGTGGCTCGAGCTTCGTCCAGATTGTGCTGGGCTTGCTGAACTTCCTCGGGGCGCGAGCCGTTTTGCAGCTCTTGCAAATAGGCCCGTGCATTGTCAGCTGCGCCTTTGGATTGCTCATACTGAGCGCGAAACTCATCGTCTTCCAGGCGGACCAGCACCTGGCCCTCTTTGACTTTGTCGCCTTTTTCCACGCCGATCCAGGCAACGCGTCCAGTCACTTTCGTATTTACGTTGATTTTGTGGTGGGCCACGATATAGCCGGTCGCGGCGAGAACGATTCCGCCGACATCGTCACTCTGCGCAGCGGCGCGGGTTACTTGTACTTCCGGTGTGTCAGGGGCAAGGAAGCGGTACGCTAGCGCACCAACACTCAGCAGCGCCACCAGCGCGATGCCGACGAGAATGTAGCGACGCGCCCAGGCTGGCGGCTCTCCACCTTTAGCTGAGCGGTCGATGCGCAAGCTTTGCAGGTCTTCGTGTTTGGCGTCAATTGGCATTTTCAAAATCCAATAACTTGTTTCGTTCGGACAGCCGAGCGCGGCTGTCCACAAGTAGTTTTAGTCGCGCAGGGCGGCCAGGATGTCTCGTCTGGCGGCGTGCCAAGCCGGAGCCATTCCTCCGAACAGGCCCATAATTACCGCGAACAGAATCGCGATGCACACCACTTGCGGCGTCATGCGCAAACTGAATATGACTTCACTGAAGGTTACGCCATTGGATGTTCCTGTAGTCATGCCGTCGAACGGCAACATGAGCAAAATTCCAACGGCTGCGCCCAGCAGCGAAAGAACGACCGATTCGAATACGAATGAAGTCAGGATGCTGGGACGCGAGAAACCGATCACCCGCAGGGTTGCGATTTCGCGGGAACGGTAGGCCACAGCTGCATACATGGTATTCATCGCGGCAAAACTCGAACCGATCGCCATGATGATCGCCACCACCCAGCCAATGTACTTGATGGGCGCGCCGGAACGCGTTTGCTTGGCGTAGTAATCGGTCTCTAACATGCCTTCGAGTTTGAGGCGTTGGTCGTCGCTTACGCGGTGCACCAGGGCGTCGGCGGAAACCGGGTCTGTGGCGCGCAAGTAGGCGGAAGAAAATCCTCCCTGGCGATCGAAGTCTGCGGCCATCTGATTCACGTCCCCCCAGACTTCCGACTCGTACGCGGATCCTCCGGCGTCGAACACGCCGACCACCGTCCACGGACCCTTGCCGAATTGCAGGGTGTCGCCGATGTTGGTATGGGAAAAGCGCTTTTGGATCGATTCGCTAACCACCACTTCGCGCTGCCCTGGGGTAAACCAGCGTCCCTGTACGATCTTGACCTTGGGACGAAGCTCGAGGCCATCCGGCATC
>Ga0206892_1025_pt1 | contig 21683 bp, 26 predicted proteins | sample Alteio_BWOrgHeat_56_FD_153257 | JGI IMG/M metagenome (GOLD analysis project Ga0206892, IMG submission 153257) | Enriched cells from forest soil in Barre Woods Harvard Forest LTER site, Petersham, Massachusetts, United States - Alteio_BWOrgHeat_Nextera8 ... | reverse complement strand
CAATGAGCTGCCGCAGGGAATTGCGGAGTATCCCGCAGCGTTCAGCGCCGCTCACAAGGCCTATGCCGCAAGCCAAGGTGCGGTAATCTGGGGAGACCGGTCTCCCGTCTACTACGACTCCCTGCCTGCACTCGCCAGATTATTTCCTCAAGCGCGATTCATCGTGCAATGGCGAGATTCCGTGGCCACAGCGAATGCGATTGCGCGCGCTGCTCAAACCGGCTTCCAGCGTCCCGGAGCCCAACTGCGAGGGCTGATTGGGTACCAGGTTCTTAAGACCGGAGTTGATTCGCTTGTCTCGCGAGGAATACCGGTCTGCCAGGTGACCTATGAAGAGTTGACCAGCGACCCCGCCAAGGTCATGCGGGAAGTCTGCCGCTTTTTGGAGATTCCCTACCGCGGCGAATTGGCTACCTTGGAGGACGCCGACCGATCTGCGATTTTCGAGGGCGCCCATCATTCTCTGGTGCGCGGAGACAAAATAGTCAGTACGCCTCGCGCGCTGGTCCTCGACAAGGCGGCCCGGCGAAAAATAAACGGCTACGTGAAGCTCTGGAAGCGGCAATATAACGATGAATGGCCGCCCTCCGTTCTCAGTGAAGCTGACGACGTCGCGCTGCCAGGGTTACCACAACGGATGGCCGACCAGGTGGGTTTCTGCGCGGTGCGCGCCTTCGAGCAATTCCGAGCGGCCTGCTACGCCTATGTGCCCATGACCTTGCTCCGAAGCTTTCGCAACCGAAGACTCAGCGCGCGATTTTCTGCGGACAAGAGAACCGGGGTCGCGCGGGAGTAAATCTAAGGACCATGCAGACATCCCCGGAAACTCGCCTGGGATAGTGAACTCGATAAATCACGTGACATCTCCCCTTCCAGTCGTCCTGCTATGGCGGGTTCGTCACTTGAGAAATTACACCGATTGACTCCCGACCCAAACCGAGGGATAATCGCGGTCTCTTCGAGGAGGTCCTTATGAAACGCTCTCCCGTGGCGCGCAAGGCAGCTAAACTTTCCGATTCATTGCACCACCAACTCAATATGTATGCGGTTGCGGCAGGTGCAGCTGGAGTACTGGCCTTGACGCCATCGGCCGGGGCCAAGATCGTTTTCACGCCTGCGCATCGGAATTTTCAATTTAATAAGAACTTCTTTCTCGATATGAACCACGACGGCTCCGACGATTTCAAGTTCGCATTCGCTCACCGTGAGACGTCGAGCAGCATGTTTCGCAATGACCTCAGGGTCGGAGGCGTCAGGCCGGGCAACTCGGTTGTATTTATGGCTTCCCAACAGCATGAAGGCTCGTGTGCGGTTGCGTTGCCCAAGTGGAAGAAAGTTGGCCCCAAATCGCCGTTCATGAAGGGTCCGCTCATCATGTTCAACACGTATGCGAATACGTCCGCGCGGACCACTTACTGTACATGGCAACATGTGAAGAAGGGGCAAGCCTTTCTCGGCTTGAAATTCACCATAAATGGAAAGGTCCACTTTGGCTGGGCAAGACTTTCGAATGTCACCGGAGGCCCTAATCCCTCGGCTGAGCTCACGGGCTACGCGTACGAGACGATCCCCAACAAACCGATCATCACTGGAAGGACCAGCTCAACGGATGACAGCAACGTCAAAGAATCGAACACAGCTCTGGTTGCACCCGCCCAGCCCAACACCATCGGCATGTTGGCCTTGGGATCGCCCGCTCTTTCCATCTGGCGGCGGGAGGAGGCAGCAGGCGCGAGGGCGGAATCGAACTAGCCTGGGTAACCAACTTCGGATATTTGTCGAGCGTCAACCTATGCTGCACAGCCCATGCTTCGGGTAACTGCTTTCAATCGCAATAATGCTCATTGCCCCCGACGCCGGACCAATTCTCAATGAGCGCTGTGCGGGGTGGCTGGATGCGTCCTGGATTACATCGCATTCATCAGCGTGGCTTCACCACCCCGGTGGCTGCGCCGTGCAATCTCACTTCTACCTTATCTTCTTCTTGCAGCGTGTCGTAGTACTGCTTTAGAACCGCGATAACCTCGGGCTTGGAGAACTCCGCGGGAACCGGCTTGCCTTCACTCATCAGCTTGCGAAGTAGTGAACCAGAAAGCAGGAGTCTTGCGCCGCCTTTGTAGTTGCCATCGTCGTCAATCACCGCGCTGCTCTCGTGAGGACAAGTTTTCGTCGAAGCCATCCGCCCGCACTCATAACAGTAGAAGGTCCAGTCCATGCAAAGCGGCTGGATGGCCAGCGACCCCGGCGGGATTTCGTTGAAGATCTTCTGCGAATCAAACGGTCCGTAATAATCTCCCACACCGGCGTGGTCGCGTCCTACGATCAGATGCGAACAACCGTAGTTCTCGCGGAAAGTGGCGTGGAGCAAGGCTTCGCGCGGGCCCGCGTAGCGCATCTCCATCGGGTGGCCTCCCTGGATTACACGTTCCTTGCGAAAATATTTGTTCACCAGCGCGTCGATTGCTTTCACACGAACGTCGGCAGGAATGTCGCCGGGCTTGAGTTTGCCCAGCGTCTGATGCACGTAAACTCCGTCGCAGACCTCAATCGCAATCCACGCCAAATACGCATGCGAGTTGTGCATCGGGTTGCGGAGCTGCAAAACCGCAACCGTGCTCCAGCCGCGTTCGGCAAAAAGCTTGCGCGCTTCCGCAGGACGCTGATAAATCCCTTTGAACTCTTCAGGAAAGTATGACTCGGACAGCACCTTCACCGGCCCAGCCAGATTCACCGGCCCCTGTTTCATCACCTTCTGCACGCCCGGATGCTTCGGATCGTTCGTGCGGAACACCTGCTTGCACTCATGCTCCTTATCGATGGTGTATTTCTCGTTCACTTTCATGGTGCCCACGAGCGCGTCGGTCGCCCTGTCCCATAGGGCAACTTCTTCGCCTAGGCGGATGGATTTCGCCAGGGCCTCGTCCGCCGAAAGCGTGATCGGGATGGGCCAGAACAGACCGTTCTTGCTGGGCAATTGCAAGTCGTCGCAGCAGCTTTTCCAGTCGTCCCTGCCCATGAAGCCGTCGAGCGGAGTGAAAGCGCCGATGCCCATCATGATCAGATCGCTGGTTTCGCGACTGGTGAGAGGGACCTTCTTCAACCCCTGAGCTTTCCTGGTCTCTTCGCGGTTGGCTTGGCCTTCCAGCAAGAGCGGCTTCAGTTCAGAACTGCCGTGCGGTGAAACGAGTTTGCTCATATCAGCTCAAAGCGTGAAAGATTACAGACTTTGTGATCCTAGTGCCGACGGCTCACCGGCTCAAGCCCAGATTTGGCTTGAGCGAGGATCTTCCGACCTCCCCAGCTTCGTCATCCCGAACCGAACAGATCGCAAAGCGATGACCTGTGGCGTGGAGGGCTTTCTGTCCTAATAAACGCCAGATCCCTACAATTCGGTGAAACGTATGATAGACTAAGTCTACTAAACTAGGTTTATTAAATCACTATGAAAACAGTGAATATTCACCAAGCAAAAACTCAGCTCTCGAAGCTGATCGAACAGGCTTCGAAGGGTGAGTCGTTCATTATTGCCAAGGCTGGCAAACCGGTCGTGAGGGTCACTGCTCTTAGCGCTCCCACCAGTGCGCAAGTGCGCCGGCTGGGTTTCATGGCAGGGCAGATCTCTGTGCCCGACGACTTTGATCGAATGGGCCAGGAGGAAATCGAGCGAATCTTCGGCGAGGAAACGCTCGGCGGTGGTGCATGAAATTGCTGCTGGATACGCATCTTCTCTTGTGGGCTGCGGGTGAACCCAAGAGGCTTTCAAAACCAGCTCGAAGATTGATCGACGATCCGGATAACGAGCTGCTCTTCAGCGCAGCTAGTTTGTGGGAAGTTGCGATTAAGCGCCGCTTGGGCCGGGAGGACTTCAAGGTAGACGCTCGGCTGCTACGGCGCGGCCTCTTGGACAACGGGTACAGCGAGCTGCCCATCATCAGCGATCACGTCGTTGCCACCGAGAGTCTGCCAATGCTTCATCGAGATCCTTTTGACAGAATCTTAGTGGCCCAGGCGACGGTTGAGGGAGTGACGCTGTTGACCATCGATTCCTTGATATCGCAGTACGCGGGTCCAATCAGGACGGTGTAGGAATCTGCCTCTCGGCATCATCGAGATTTCGAATCTCCTCACCAGTTCGCGTGTACCGCCAGCAGCCCGTGGTGAAACGCTGAATCAGGTCACTTCTTGAACCCGTACCAACTCGTTTCGCACGGTTGAGAAATACTTGGCGGAACAAATTCTTACCTGCCCAGTACCAGATCAACTCCCGAAAAAAGCAATTCCAGCTTTGCCCGAGGCAGCTTGCCGACGCGCTCCGTCAGAAGAGACATATCGAGAGAAATAACTTGCGAGACATTGGCGACCGAATCTTTTGGCAGTCCGGTAATCCGCGCGGATAAGCTGACATTACCCGGAGCAAGAGCCCATTTCAGATTACTTGTCAGCGGAACGCAGATCACTGTAGAGATTCGGCTCTGGTTGAGCGCGTCGCCTTGAACAACTGCAACCGGCCTACGAAACCCTGGGCCCGAACCGGTCGGGGCGGGCAAATCTGCCCACCAGATCTCGCCTTGCGAGATCACCACTCGCTCTGCTCCAGCCGCCTCCGGGAAGCCGCCGTCACGAACGGATCGATACTCTCACCGACTTCAGCCAGCGCCTGATCCATGGCCTCGGTGATTTTGTCGGGCGAGCGGCGGGCCACATACTCGCGCAAAGCATCGCTAAACAACCGGCTCCGCGACTTCCGGGTGCGCCGCGCAAGGCGTTCGGCCACCTCGAAAAGCTCGTTGGGAATGGAGACCGCCGTTTTCATACCGAAAGTATAACCGCGATTCAAACGGTTCGCAAGCCCCTAAACGGTCTCGCGGCCTCAATACCAATCAGTGCATTCCATCCCCGAGATACACATCCTCTGATCGCAGCACTCGCCTGTCGTTTGGTGTATCCCAGTCGATGATTTTGAGTTGAGACGCAACGATCTTGTATTCGAGGCTGTAGGCCTTGAAAGAAAACGAGTCAAGAAATTCGCAAAACGCCGCGATCTTTTCCTTTTGTTGCTCGATGCAGCGCATGGAATAGCCAAATTCAGATTGCAACTGTAACTTGCTGAGCACCGACCTCGGCGGAAGGTGGACATGTTCAATGGAGTATGGCCAACCCCAGGAATATCGCGATGCCCTCACATAGGGAAACGCAAAATCACCAGAATACGTTTCCAGCTTTCGAGGACTGCCCCGCCAGAGCTGTTCCACGAGCTGGGTCTTTCCACCGTCAGCCGTGCTGAACACAATGCGGCCAGCCACGCTGAAGACTTCAGCATCAATGCGAGTGCGGCAGTACCACGCTTCGAGGTAATTCTCATCGCGGTCAGCGGTCAGGAACGTAACCAGCTGTTTCAACTGAGAAACTCGTTCAACGTTAAAGTTGGGAAGTTGACCGGGAAGATCGGCAGGCACTAACTTCACCACGTAAAAGCTGCTGCGAGCGTGCCGCGAATCGTCCCGAAGCTCGGACTGGAGGTCACTGACCAAACGGGGTGCTTCGCTGATTCGATAACGCCGAATATCCTCGGCTAGCTCGCCTGCGGACTGGAAACCAAAATCTACCAGCGCAAGATATTTCTTCCATTTCAGCGGTACCACCGGCACGCCGACGTTCATGCGACGCGAGATTCCTCACGCATATGGGCCATCGCCAATTGCAACGCGTCGTCGTGGTCGCGCATCCGCCCCTGTCGAAAAGATGCCAGAAATTCGCGGCAATAAGATTCGCGCTGCTCGTGTTTCTCCTTGGAATTACTGCGCGCCCCGGTAGTCATCAGAAATTGAGGAAGCGATTCTAGATAACGCACGTAGTCCATGGTGAAACTGTTAAGGTCGGGGGTGCGTTCGCAGCATAGAGGGTCGGTAGGATGACAGAGTGCTCTTCCCATCCAAACACCATAGCGTAGTGTCATTCGTATTCCGGTGAAACCCAGCCGGTCGAGAGTGTCGCTGTCGCGGACGCACGCTGCCTCGATCGGTAAGGGAGCCGGGAACGCGAGCTCTGCCTCGTGGTAGCGAATTGTAGTCAAGAGAAGATCCCGGACACGCGCCAGTTCCGGCATCTGCTCGCATAACCCCGCAGCGATCTGCAGAGATCGCTCGATGTGTCCTTCTCGGCCGATGTCCGGGCGCATTCCCGCGTCATGGATGTAACAGCCGGCGCCAACCACGAGAGGGTCAGCTCCTAATTCCCCAGCAAGCTGGATCCCCATCGAATACACACGCAGCGCGTGATCGGGACCGTGGCCATGAATCTTATTCGGCTCCCAATATTGGCGGACTGCCTGCCAGACGCGTTGAAGGCTGGCGTCAACTTCAACCGCTAGCATTGGCTCTTCCAATTCGCAGCTCCCAGCGTCGCCATAGTTGAACGAAGATTGTCGGTCAATATGTGTTGACGCCAATCCCAAAGCGGATCAGGAATCCCGATCTGCTTCGCAATTTCACGCCTGAAGAATAACCTTTTGATTCCGACAATTCGGTCGGAAACAAAGCGTTCGCCTGCGCAACTTTCGAAATAGATATACTCCGCGTCGCGAGCGGCCCAGGATGATAGATCGGAGAGACCGGCAATGGTCTTGGTGTTGAAGTTCAGAAGGGCATCCCGAATGTCGATAGCGGCGGGTACGATGTGCAAGTGCGCGTGGGTAACGTGATCGGCGACCTCGTCGACCGAACTTGTGCCATGCTCAAGAATGACGGATGGCCCGTAGTGCTCCTTCAGGATTGCGCGCGTGGCATTCACCAGGCTTGAAAACTCTTCCCGTGCGGCGGTTTCAAGAGCGCCAAAGCAGAGGATGTGCGCTTTCGGCACAATCATCACGTGGCCAGGCACAAGCGGGCTGATATCGGGTATGACGACAAATCGTTTCGTTTCATGCAAAATGCGTGAACCGATATCGGCATCGCAAAAGTCGGGCAGCGTGCCACTCTGGAGTTCTCGACAAAATGGGCAATTTACCATTGGAATCTTCACCGATCAGTTCGAAAAAACAACCATCCATCGCAGGTTACAAGCACCTACGTTGCTCTTAATGACATTAGTTCTAGGTCGCGTTCCCAGGAAGCACTGTCTCATCCATCTGTGCCGGTCCGACCACCTCTCGATGCGGCGACCGCGAGACGCTTATATTCATTCGTGAACCGTCCAAGAGGCTCCCGCAGCGGCTGGTTGCGCCAATCCCACAAGTCAGGCTCACCCAACGCTTGACAGGCAAGTTGTCTCAGCAGCTGGCTGGGCACATCCTGCGACAGTTGGACAGCATGACTGGGAAGCCCTTCCCTTTGGTGGTACAGATAGGAAATCTGTGCGTCGTTGAAACGTCGCAGTTCGCTGATGGACCCCAATTCATCGAAGGAAAATCTCTCATTTAAGAGCGGGTATAAGTCTGGGGCAAGAGGCATCAGGTGCAAATGAGCATGATCGATGCATGAGCCGCCTCGCTGGCAACGATTGATGGCGCCATGTTCCAGTATGGTTATCGGATGCGGGCAAATGTTGTGCAGTTTGTCGAGGACACCGTCTCGAAAGGCTTCCAGTTCGGGGAAGAGATGCTCGGGCACGTATGCATAGCTGAGAAAGTGTTCTTTCGTGACAATCAGCGTGTACCCAAAAACAAAGTGGCCTAAGGCCGCCTTAGCGTAGAAATTCTCGGATTCATCGATGACTTCGTCCTCCGGATTAGAAGGGTTAGACATCTCCGGTATAGAACAAAACAAACAGTCCATCGAGAATCTCCTTCACAAACATGAACATCCGACACGGGGCACCCAGGCTAATTCAGTTCAGGCCTTGCTGGCGGTTCCGCCAGATAGCAAGTGCCGGTGATCCCAGCGCCAACAATCCGAGGCCGGCGGATGCGGGAACAGGTATAGACGGAGACGCGTTCGCTGATTTGCCGTCGTGATCGTCTGCGCTTTCGGTTTTGCCTGCGATGATAGGCCGGTTGGCGATGGTTTCGTAAGCGTAGCCCGTCAAAGTCGCCACCACCCCACCCGACTGCGCCTTCACTGTCAGGCGAGCCCAACCGAAATGTGTTTCCCCACCGATGACAAACTTCAATCCCAGATAAAGGTTCGTCGCATTCTGCCAAGGGCCGTAGCCCCGGGTATTCGGAGTACTCGACGGAGTAAAGAAGACGCGAGCCATTACCCTCGCACCGGGAGCAAACGGTCGCGCAGGCCCAATTCGAACTCCAGCTGGGAGAGCCGTGGCGTATCCCGCTTTTGCCCAAACGTGGTTTCCGGCTTGGGCAGGGACAAGCTTCAGCGCTCCCCCACCGCTGTTTCCATTCGTCGAATATGTATCGTGAAATCTGAAGTCGTTAGTCCCGTCATGATTGAGATCTAGAGAGATGGTGTGATTTGGCCCAATGTGCCGATTGGCCGGTGTGTATACAATTTTGGCGGCGGCGGGTTGCGCCAGAGCAAAGACACCGGCTCCCGCGCTGGCGGCGAGCGTGTACATGTTCAGATGTCTCTGGACCGACTCGGAAAGGCTGGCTTTCTGGCGGGGCCCGAGGGTTTGTCTCATAAAGGCCTCCTAAGGGCGACCCATTATCCTTCGCCCCGGGTCAAGAGTCAATTGCCACAGAAGTCGCAACCAAGTGGTTGATGTAACAGGCTAACCAGTAAGGGACGCACGTAAGGATGGCCACGTGAGTTTTTGCTGGCTCAGCACCTTATCCGGTTCTTGCGACGCATCACGACAAGCGGAACGACCCAGCCTCGAAACTTCTCCCAAACTCTTCAGCGAAGGCAATACACTCCGCTCTCCCAGGGACGGGTCTGCTGGCGCGATTCGGATATTCGTCGTAGGTGCGATTGTCCAGCAATCTGCCCCTCTGTTTTTTCCTCACGCCGCCCCACTGCTTAAAAAAGAAAGGCACACGCTGAATCCGGCACTGCCGGCGAATGGAAACGACCCACTCCCGCTTCATCGGACGCGCTCCAGGCCCGCTCTCGCCCCCAACAATCACCCACGTAATGCCAGACAGGTCTATTTCGCCGAGATCTTCCGGCAAAGGCTCAATAGACAGAAAGCGAACCTTTGCCGGGGTGCGACGGAGTTCCTCGATTCTGGGCAATCCGTATTCGCGGTCTTCGACACTTACGCCCCACCAGATGTTTTCCTTTTCTGCCGCGAACCGCAGTTTGCCGTTGAGCAGGCTCCGCAGCCTTTCCGATCGCTTGGTCAGCACCTGATAGGTATGCCAGTCAGCGGTGGCCATCACCCGCGAGACCGCTTCGGCGTACGAGTCGGGCACTCCTGGCTGAAACAGATCGCTCATCGAATTGACGAAGACCAACTTAGGTGACCGCCAGGCGAAAGGCTCAGTCAGTTTCTCCGGGACCAAACGAAGATCGAAACCTTGCTCGTAAGGATGGCCTTTGACCCCGCGAAACCGCTCCGCGAAAGTCTCCGCGTAGCAGTGCTTGCACCCAGGGCTGATTTTGGTGCAGCCACGGATAGGGTTCCATGTGGCGTCGGTCCACTCGATCGAGGAGTTCAAGGACATGATTCGAGAGCTCTTGGAAGCCCAATGCACAGCGCCGCAGGGATCACTTGGAGTGAAACGCAGGTCGATCGCAAACTGGGTGCCCGAGCTTTTGCAGATGTTTCTTTATCTTCTCGTCTTGAAACGTGCGAAATCCGCTGTGGTAGTTCTTCCAGAAGTAGTCGACGTGCTCTCCTCCGTCGCGCTTCCATGCGCTAACGATAGCCGTTATCGTCGGGGCCTTAGGCTCAGGGTCGTTCGAGGTCGCAAGAAGTAAGTCCAGTCCCAAGGGCTCTTCGCTGTCGATTATCTGAGGCCAGCCAACTTTTAGTAGCCCGTGCTTGTCGACCAGACAGGACTTCAGACTTTTCGGCTTTTTTCCGTTGGGCTGCTGCGAGAAATGCACCGCCCACTGCTTGCGCAGATCCTCAACAGCCAGCCCTTTCTTGGGATCCCTCGCCGACTCGGGATTCACGAGCAATGCGACGTAACCCCACGTGGCGGAGATGGCGTGGTTCGTTTCAACCTGTCTGCGCTCCTCGTCTTTGCGGCAGGTCACTTTCTTCTCCTCTGCAGCCCAGAGCCACTCTGCCTCTGTGGTGAGGTCCGCGATACTTGAAATAGCGCTCCGGCACGGGACAGCTTTTGCTTGTCCAAAACGCCTTGGCGGAAGATCTGCGAAGACCATGGTGTAGGTGCCGCTTCTCGGGACACCGCTACATTTGTTAGATAGCCTTCCGTATCGCATCGGTACTCTTACGATTTTCGCCTTGTCGTTAAACAAGCGGTCTTCCCTCCAGTCTCTTCGACCGCCGTCGTTGTTCCAGTAAAGGGAGCCAATTATTAGAATTCCAGCTTCTAGCTTCACCGCCGCGCCGCCTCTCACGCTTGCCGATTCTACTTCAGAGGCTACTCTTTCGCCTCGCTGGGGGTCATCTGTTTTCCGCCTTTTGTTCCGGTAAAGTTCGCTTCACCGTTCAAGGCCGCAGACAGGAGTATCCGCTCGACATAGACATCAAATAAGATGCTTAAACAATGCTATAATCGCACCATGATCGATGTGACGCAGGATATTCATACACTAACCACCTTTAAGCGCAACTCTTCCGGCCTCATGAAGCACATGAAGAAAACCGGGCGTCCGCTTGTGCTCACGGTGAATGGCAAAGCTGAGGCCGTGCTGCTCGATGCCAAGGATTACCAAGACGTGGCTGATCATCTCGACGCGATTGCAAACATCCGTCAGGGGCTTCTAGAAGCCGAGCGAGGCCTGGGTCAACCCGCCAAAGAGGTTTTCGACGAGATAAGGCACGAGACGCGTGCGAGGAAATGAGATACCTCGTCGTCCTGACTCCCAGAGCGAAGCACAATCTCAGGACAATTCACGCGTACATCTTCAAGCAGGCACCGCAAGCTGCCGATGATTGGTTGGATCGCGCCGAGCGAGCGGTGGCTAGTTTGCACCACCATCCCGAACGTTGCCCGTTGGCTCCGGAGAGTCTTTCATTTGGCAAACCCATCCGTCAGTTGATTTTTGGCGCAGGAAACCGGGGCAGCTATCGCCTGCTGTTCGTAGTGACCAATGAGTCGGTTTATGTGCTCCACATCCGCCACGGATCTCGGCTTCCGCTATCTCGTTCGGAAAAGTGAACTCTCTTCCCTACGCATTTCACAGCGGTATATTCCCATGCTTTTTCGGCGGGTTTTTGTCGCGCTTGGTTTCTAGCATTGCTAATGCCTGGATCAGTTTCTTGCGGGTTTCTCGGGGTTGGATGACTGCGTCCACGAAGCCACGATCGGCGGCTACGTAAGGATTGGCGAAGCGGTCGCGGAATTCTTCAATTTTTTGCTGGCGGACTTCGGCGCGGTTTTCGGCACGCTCCAGTTCGCGTTTGTAAACGATGTCCACTGCGCCTTCGGGGCCCATGACGGCAATCTCGGCGGTCGGCCAGGCGTAATTCACGTCGGTACGAATGTGTTTCGAGGCCATAACACAGTAGGCTCCGCCGTAGGCTTTGCGGGTGATCACCGTCACCTTCGGAACCGTGGCTTCAGCGAAGGCGAAAAGCAGTTTGGCACCGTGCTTAATAATTCCGCCGTATTCCTGGTTTGTGCCCGGCAGGAATCCGGGGACATCTTCAAAGGTCACCAGCGGAATATTGAAACAGTCGCAGAAGCGGACGAAGCGCGCGCCTTTTATCGAGGCACTGATGTCGAGCGTGCCCGCCAGGAACGCGGGCTGATTGGCGACGATGCCGACCGGCTTTCCATTCAGCCGGGCGAATCCAACCACGATGTTCTTGGCGTAGTGTTCCTGCACTTCGAAGAAGTAGCCGTCGTCGATTACAGCGTGAATCACATCTTTGATGTCGTAAGGCTGGTTGGATTGTTCGGGAACGATCTTGTCGAGTGCTGCATCGGCGCGGTCGATGGGATCTGTGCAGGGTTTGCGCGGCGGGTCATCGAGATTGTTCGACGGCATGAAACTCAACAACTCGCGCACCATCGACAAGCACTCGGCGTCATCGTGCGCTTTGAAGTGCGCGACGCCGGAGATTTCGTTATGCGTGTCCGCGCCACCAAGCTGGTCTTTCGTGACTTCTTCGTGCGTCACCGTTTTGATTACGTCCGGTCCGGTGATGAACATGTAGGACGTTTTGTCGACCATCAAAATAAAATCAGTGATCGCCGGCGAATAAACCGCGCCGCCAGCACATGGCCCCATGATCGCGGAAATCTGTGGGATCACTCCGCTGTAAATCGTGTTGCGCAAGAAAATGTCGGCGTAGCCTGCGAGTGACATCACGCCTTCCTGAATGCGCGCACCTCCCGAATCGTTCAGCCCGATGAACGGGGCTCCCATCTTGGCGGCGAGATCCATAATCTTCACGATCTTGGCAGCGTTGGCTTCCGACAAAGACCCGCCGAACACCGTGAAATCCTGCGCGAAAAGAAATACCAGGCGACCTTCGATGCGGCCGTATCCCGTGATGAATCCGTCGCCATAGAATTTCTGCTCGGCCATGCCGAAATCGTTACAGCGGTGCGTGACCAGTTTGTCGGTTTCCTCGAAGGTGCCTTCGTCGAGCAGGAACTCGATCCGCTCGCGGGCCGACATTTTGCCGTCCTTGTGCTGTTTTTCACGGCGCTGGGGGCCGCCGCCATCTTCGGCAAGCTGGTCGCGCTTTTTCATTTCCGCGAGTTTCTGTTCAATGTTCATGCGAGGAGATTATAGCGGGTCGGCGGAAAATCTACGGTCGTGTTCGAAGACACTCAAGTAGTTCCGTACATTTCGACGTATTTCTGCGCAGGAGAAGAAGCACTCGCCTGTGGGAGTTGGGTGCAACCCTGCTTGGCGGGAAATAAACCCGGAAAGATTGCATTCCGTCCCACGGGCTATCTTCTCGGGCATCGCCGCATCTAACATGGCAATGTTTTGTCGTTTCTCAGGTCTTGGAGCCTATTCATGAAAATGTCACGCAAGAACTGCTGGATGGTACATGCTCTCGCCTGCGCTGTGATTGGATTTCCCTGGCACGCAGCCCACGCCGAAGATGCGGCGAAGCAGGATGCTCCGCGGCCGCAGGTTCACGGCGTCGACGTTTCCAGCATTGACCGGACGGTAAAGCCGGGAGACGACTTTTTCCAGTATGCCAACGGTGCGTGGATCAAGCGCGTTAAAATTCCTTCCGATCGCGGCGCGATGGATATGTCCACTGCGCTGGTTGAATTGAGTGACAAGCGAACTGCAGATTTGATCGCCGAAATCGCCAAGAATGGGACGGCTGCCGGCGAAAAATCGCGCAAGATCGCCGACCTCTTCAACTCCTATATGGACGAGGCTGGTATTGAACGCAAAGGCCTCACGCCGCTGCGGCCCCGCCTCAATGCAATTGCCGCCATTCACAACAAAAGCGAACTGGCGCGAGCTTTGGGGGAAACTCTGCGCGCCGATGTGGACGCGCTCAACAACACCAACTTCCATACCGAAAACCTTTTTGGACTCTGGGTCGCGCCCAGCTTCAATGACTCTGAACATTACACCGCGTACCTGATGCAGGGAGGACTGCAACTTCCAGACCGCGAGTACTACCTATCCGACAGCGCGGCCATGCGCGACGTCCGCGCCAAATACCATACGCACGTTGCGACGATTTTAAGGCTGGCCGGATTTAGCGACACCGATTCTCGTGCAACACGCATCATCGAACTGGAACACGCGATCGCCGAAAAACATATCAGCCTGGCGGAAGATGACGACATCCACAAAGCCAACAACACCTGGACGCAGGCCGACTTTGCGGCAAAGGCTCCCGGCCTGGAGTGGGACGAGTATTTCCGCGGAGCCGGCCTCAACCAACAAGCGAGCTTCATTGTGTGGCAGCCCACTGCATTTGTGGCGGAATCCGCTCTCGTGTCTTCTACGGCGCTGGAGACCTGGAAGGACTGGCTGGCATTCCATCTGATTGAGGCCTACACGGGCGGGTTGCCGAAAGCATTCATTGACGAGAATTTCGCCTTCTACGGCAAACTACTCTCAGGAACACCGGAGCAGCGTCCGCGCTGGAAGCGTGGCGTGAGCGTCGTAAACTTTTATCTGGGCGACGCCGTGGGAGAACTGTATGTGAAACGCTATTTCCCGCCCGAAGCGAAGGCTCAGGCGGAGGCGATGGTGGCGAACATCGTGGCAGCGTTCCGCAAACGCATTGACGCCCTGACTTGGATGAATCCCGCCACCAAAGCCGAAGCGCAGGCCAAGCTCGATACTCTGTACGTGGGCGTCGGCTATGGCGAGAGCTGGCATGACTATTCGGGGTACGAAGTAAAAGCGGACGACATTTTCGGCAACCTGTGGCGCGGCGACCTCTTTGAGTATCACCGCCAGGTTGCCCGGCTGGGGGCGCCTATCGACCGCAAGGAGTGGACGATGACGCCGCAGACGGTCAACGCAGTGAACTTGCCTCTGCAAAATGCATTGAGTTTCCCGGCCGCCATTCTCCAGCCGCCGTTCTTCGATCCCCAGGCTCCCGCGGCGGTCAATTACGGATCGATTGGTGGGACGATTGGGCACGAAATCAGCCACACCTTCGACAGCGAAGGCAGCGCCTTCGATTCGAAGGGCCGCGTACGAAATTGGTGGACTCCCGAAGACCTGGCGCACTTTCAGGCCGCCAACGCAAAGCTGGTCGAGCAGTACGATGGCTACAAGCCTTTCCCCGACCTCGCGCTGAATGGGAAACAAACGCTGGCGGAGAACATCGCGGATGTCGCAGGAATCGCCGCCGCATACGATGGCTATAAAGCGTCGCTTGCGGGCCAACCGGGACCTGTCCAGGATGGTTTGACTGACGATCAGCAATTCTTCCTGGCCTACACGCAAAGCTGGAGCGAGAAGGTTCGCGACGCTGCGCTCCGCCAGCAGGTGATGACGGACACGCACTCTCCCGGTCAGTACCGCGGGCTTGCCGTCCGCAATATCGATGCGTGGTATGCGGCGTTCGACGTGAAACCAGGAGAGAAACTTTATCTGGCTCCCGGGGATCGCGTGCGCATTTGGTGAAGTCGTAGTTGTGGCGGTATCGAGCGGAAAATTCAGCCCGTTTTTGATCCACTCTCGATCAGCCGCTTGGTCAACAGAACCAGTCCGAGAATCTGCGTCCACTCGGAAACGATGTTGCCGACGACTTGTCCCCACCGGCTTCCGGGATCCATCGCCGCGAAAGCCACCACCCAACCCAAGCCAGTAATCACCAGAACCAGGGTGAGAGAATGTTCGCGGAGAAATTCCATGGTGGGCGATGGCACCTTGCCCTTGGGTTGTTTGCTCTCGGATGATCCCTTTTCGTACAGATATTTGGTCAACACAACCGTGACCAACACTCCCGTCCAATCGGCGATGGCATTCCCGAAGAACGATCCCAGATGGGTCGCCGGATTCGACCTGCGGTAGAGCACGATCAGAACAAGCACGACTCCGAGTACCGCGAGGCTAAGTGAGTGCTTCCGCAGAAACGAAAAAGATTTGGCCGGAGGTTTCATGAATCGACTCTACCTGATTGCCGTCGACGGATGGGCGGTCGGGCTTATAAAACAGCCACGTTTACAGGTTCAGTTGGACGGCCAGTGAGTGGAAAAATATACCGACTCGCGAACGCGAGTCGGTTCAGAAGTTTTGACAGATCAAGCTTTTGCAGGGCCAGCAGTCAATTTAGACGCGACTGCGGGCAGCGGCACCGCGATTTTCTTGGCGCGGGCCTTCCGGGGCGGGGCTGGAAAAGAGAACTCCGCAGCAGGGGCGGAACAAGTCGTCAGAGTGGCGGTTTTGGTAAGCAGTTTTTCACCTACGTCGACGAACCGAATGAAAACGTTGTTACCACGATCCTCGCGGATCTGGCCACGCCCAAATGAAGGGTGTTCAACCCAGTTATCCAGTTTAAAATTCATAGTCTTAAGGATATAGGGAAACCGGGTTTTCCACAAGCTAGAAATACCTCAAAGACCGCTCCGTAAGCTGTGCAATTCTCGCCCTTGGCGGCGAAAAGCTCGCCAAAGCAACTACTTATCGTCATTAAAGATGTCAGCCACAACCTTCCAGTGGCCCGCACGCTTCGCCCAGACCACCACGAATTTACCGACGCTGTTTGCGGGCTTGCCTTGGGCATCGTTCACGGTGAACTGGAAGGTTCCAATCTCGTAGGCCAAGTCTCCCGATTTCGAAACCGTAACCTTGGTCGGAGCGAAGCTGAGCGAGAATCCCGGTAAGGCCATCATTCCCGACCACGCGGCGCGGATCGCGTCCCTGCCGGTGGCAATGGGCGCGTTTGGGGGCAGCATGGAAGCGTCGTCGGGGTAAACAGAGACGGTTTTGTCCAAGTCTTTCGCTCCGGCGGCATTCGACCACATGGTGTCGAGATCGCGGATGGTCTGCTCATCCCCGGCGGCCTTCGCCAGTACCAGACTTGATCCAAATATGAACAGCAGTAACACTAGCGGAACTAGCTGTTTGTAAAAGCTTATGGAGGTATCTTTTCTTCGGGCCAACGTACGCATGAGAGGCAAGGCGACAGCATAGTCCGGTTCGGAGCAACTCGCAAGGCGGACGGTACAATAGCAGTGTGAGCGCAACCACGGCGAGTCCGGCAACGAGCGGCGCATCCACGCCAGCTCAACCGTACACGCTATGGCAAAGGTTCTTGCTTTGGCTGATTACCTGGGCAGGTTTTCTGGTCGTCCGCCTGATTGGCCCAACAATAAGATTCGCGATCTCATTCGAAGAGGGCGCACCACCCACGCTCGAAACGCGCCCCATCGTGTATTCGTTCTGGCACAGCTGCATCTTTCCCGCGATGTACCTGTGGCGGAAGCGGCAGATCAGGGTGTTGAGCAGCGACAGTTTCGACGGCGAGTGGACGGGCCGAATTATCCGGAAATTTGGTTTCGTGAAGGTGCGGGGATCGAGCAGCCGTGGCGGTGTCCGGGCACTGTTGGGCATGCGCAAGGAACTGGAGCAAGGCTGGACAGTGTCGTTTACCATCGATGGCCCCCGCGGCCCGCGATTCGTGGCAAAACCGGGCCCGGTTATCCTGGCACGCGCAACAGGCGTGCCCATGGCGGTGTTTCACATCGCGATTGACAGAGCCTGGATCCTTAACACATGGGACCGCTCGATGATTCCGAAGCCGTTCTCGCGCGCCCTGATGCGGGTGAGTCGCCAGATCGCGGTTCCGGCGGATGCGGACGACGCTGCCAAAGACCGATTCCATGGCGAGTTGCAGGCAGCGCTTGACCGCGTGCGCGAGTTTACCGAGGCCAACATCGACAAGGCAGGCAGCGCGGAGTTTCCCATGTCTTACCGGTGATGGAGGGGCAATTCGCCTTTCGCGGCACCGTTTATTATTTAGTCTTCGGATTGAAACATCGATTTGAAAAGTCGGGTTAACTCATAAGGGAAACGAGGGTGAATGGCCGCAGTCATACTGGACGGTAACCGTTTCGCAGGCGAGATTCGAGCAGAAGTCACGGCAGAGGTGAAGGCGATGGCGGCTGCCGGGATTCGGCCCGGACTCGCCGTCGTTTTGGTCGGGCATAATCCGGCGTCGCAGGTTTACGTCCGCGGCAAAGTAAAGAGCAGCGCCGAGGTCGGCATCTACAGCGAGCAACACACCCCGCCAGAATCGTCTTCCACCTTGGACCTGCTGGCACAGATCGCTGACTTGAACCGCCGTGATGAGATCGACGGCATTCTGGTGCAGCTTCCGTTACCCCCGGAAGTCGATGCCAAGAAAGTCTTGCTGGCCGTCGACCCAGCAAAAGATGTGGATGGATTTCATCCGATGAATGTCGGGTTCCTGTCGACGCAGCGGCCCGGACTGGTTCCGTGCACTCCGGCGGGAATCATGGAGATTTTGAAGCGTAGCAAAATCCCGGTCGCAGGCAAGGAAGCCGTGGTGGTAGGACGCAGCGATATCGTGGGCAAGCCCACGGCGATGCTGCTGATCAATGCGAATGCGACGGTGACAGTTTGCCACTCGAAAACCGGCGATCTCCCCGCGGTTTGCCGTCGCGCCGACATTCTGGTCGCGGCGATTGGACGGGCAGGAATGATTACTCGCGAATTCGTAAAGCCTGGCGCTACGGTCATCGATGTCGGCATGAACCGGGTGACTGAGCGTGCCGAATTCGATCGCCTGTTCGCAGGAAATGCCAAGCGCGAAGAGACCTTCCGGACGAAGGGGTCGACACTGGCGGGAGATGTGCATCCGAATGTCTTCGAAGTAGCCGGAGCGATGACGCCGGTCCCGGGCGGGGTAGGCCCTTTGACGATCGCCATGTTGATGGCAAACACGGTGCGCGCGGCGAAGCTGCGGCGTGGGTTTAAGAACTAATTCACCACAGAGTCACAGAGACACTGGGAAACCAAGAATCAAGAAAGCGTAGAGCCTAAATTGTTCTCCGTGACTCTGTGTCTCTGTGGTAAATGACTTATGTTAAAAGTCGGACTAACGGGCGGAATTGCCTCTGGCAAGTCAGTGGTGGGCGAGATGTTTGCAGCTCTCGGCGCGCAGGTCATTCAAGCCGACGCGATTGCCCACCAACTCATGCAGCCGGGCGAAGCTGTGTATGACGAAGTGGTGCGGCATTTTGGCGATGGAATTCTTAATCCCGACGGCAGCGTCAACCGCGCCCGGTTGGCCGAAGCGGCCTTTGGCAACTCGCGTATCGAAGAGTTGAACCACATCGTGCATCCTGCCGTACTGCAAAGACAGGAAGAATGGATGACGGAAGTTGGCCGACGCGATTCGCGCTCGATCGCCATGGTGGAGGCCGCGCTGATTCTGGAGGCCGGAGCCGCGCATCAATTTGATCGGCTGGTGGTGGTGACTTGCCGTCCTGAACAACGTGTCGAACGTTGGGCTGCGCGGGTAGGCGTGGATGAAGAAACTGCCCGGCGGGAGGTTGCCCGGCGGATGGCAGCGCAGTTTCCTGACGATGAAAAGATTAAGGCTGCCAACTATGTGATCGACAACTCGGGCTCGCTGGATCAGACGCGAGAGCGAGTGAAAGAAGTTTATGCTGCACTAAGGAAGATTGAACCCTAAATGATTGAGCGATTCTGCCGCGAAAAGTCATCTAATCAATCGATGGTTTGCTGCGCGATCGCTCCTCGACTTCGGAAAGGCAACTGATCTATGAGGCTGCTTCGACCGTTTCTGCTCGGCGTGATTCTTGCGGGCGCATTTTTCTATTTCACTACCTATCGATCGGGACGCACCTGGCCGGTAGATTGGATTGGCCATCCCAACAAGGTGGAAATCAGCGAAGCCGCAAGCAACGACACGCTTGACTCCGAAGAGCAGAACAATATCAGCGTCTACCGCAAGAATATCGCTTCCGTGGTAAACGTCACTTCGAAAGCGGTTACATTCGACTTCTTTTACGGTCTGGTGCCGCAGGAAGGCCAAGGGTCGGGGTTCATCATCGACAAGGAAGGCCATGTGCTCACGAATTACCACGTGGTCGCGGATGCGCGGCAGGTGGAAGTGACATTGCACAACCGCAAAACCTACAAAGCTTCCATTATCGGTACTGACCGCTCCCACGATTTGGCGGTAGTTCAGATCAAGGCTCCCGATCTCATTCCCATGGTCCTAGGCGACTCGCGCAATCTCCAAGTTGGGCAGAAAGTATATGCGATTGGCAATCCCTTTGGACTGGCGGGCACGCTGACCCGCGGCATCGTAAGTTCGATTCGTTCGGTGCAGGAACCGGACGGGATGACGATCGACGAAGCCATCCAGACCGATGCCTCCATCAACCCGGGCAACTCCGGCGGCCCGCTGCTGAATATGCATGGCGAAGTCATCGGCATCAATACCATGATCGCTTCCAACGTCGGCCAGAGCGCGGGCATCGGTTTCGCTATTCCCATCAATACGGCCAAAGCGGTCTTGAATGATCTGGTCACGCTGGGGCGCGTGCGCCGGCCGGCGTTGGGGGTGCGTACGATTCCAATTGATCCCGAATTAGCCGATGAATTGAACCTGGCGTCGGATCACGGATTGCTGATCGTGCAAGCTGTCCCCGGCGGAGCGGCTGACAACGCCGGTTTACACGGCGGCACCGAGCGCGCATATCTGGGAAATATGCCGATCATGGTCGGCGGAGACTTAATCGTCGCGATTGACGGTCAACCCGTGGACGATCAGCAAGCCCTGGCGCAGATCATGAATAACCATCGCGCCGGCGACGTCGTGCACGTCACCATTTTTCGCGGAAAGAAAAAGATGGATGTAACCGTGACCCTGACCGAGGCCCGGCAAGAAGTGTAACGTCTGTTGCTTTTGACGAGTGCCGTACTCATGCGGGCGTTGAGGATCAAGTGAACATCCTGAGTCCGGCCAGCCAACATGAAACAGTCTGTCCGCCAAAGCGTTGAGGGGGAGTTGCGATCATGCGCCGTGGTTTGATCCTGCTTCTCGGGCTGGGACTTTTCGCGAACGGTTCGTGGATGCTGGTTCTGCCAGAGAGTTGGTATGACCTGGTCCCCGGAGTGCTGAATACCGGCACCGCTAACCTTCACTTCATACGCGACATCGGATGCGCGTACTTAATGGCCGGCGGAAGCCTGCTTTGGATGTTCAAATCGCCGCGAGCCTGGCCTGCGGCCTTCGCCGGCGGAATGTTTCTCGCACTGCACGCCCTGGTTCACGTGTGGGACAGGATCTCTGGGCGGGAGCAATTGCATCAAATGATGAGGGACATGCCCGCGGTTGTCCTGCCGGCTATTGCTGTTCTCTGGTTAGCCTGGCCCGGGAGGCGAGTGTGGAAGGAGGAGTAAAACATGTTGGGATGGTTGGTGCGATGGCGGCTGGCGAGGTTTGAGCGGGACTTTGGTTACGACCTGAGTTATGCGCGCGATATTTATGATGCCAGTCCACGAGCGTTCTTCCGCTTCTCGCGAATCTCGGCAATAGCCGCTCATCGCGAAGGAGTTTCTCGCGAGGCCTGGTTCGCCGCGAAGCTTACCGCAACTCTAACCGAAGACTGCGGGCCTTGTACTCAACTCGTCGTCACCATGGCGGAGCGCGAAGGTGTAAGTCCGGCGGAGTTACGCGCCATTGTCGCGGGCGACGAACGGGCGATGTCTCCCGACGCCGCGCTGGGCGTACGCTTCGCCCGTTCGGTCCTCAATCGCGATATCGCGGGAGCCGAGGAGCTTCGCCGCGAGGTCGTCTCTCGCTGGGGACGAAAAGGATTAGTGTCACTCGCTCTCACCATCGCGGCAGCGCGAGTATTCCCGTCAGTGAAGTATGCGCTCGGTCATGGCAAGGCTTGTACTCGTATACGCGTAGCTGGGACTGACACCGCGGTTGGAAAGCACGCGGGAGCCGCATGAGAGACTGAAACGATAATCTCCAAGGTCGCTCATTCATGTCAGACAACAAGAATCTGTCTCCTCGCAAGCGCGCCGCAGCCTTCGCCGATCGTCTCGGGATCCGCATGCCATTACTGCTTGCACCTATGTCTGGGGCTTGTCCTCCGTCATTGTCCATCGCCGTTGCCGAGGCTGGCGGGATGGGTGGGTGCGGAGCCTTGCTGATGAAGCCAGATGCGATCGCGTCATGGTGCAGGGATTTCCGCC
>Ga0206892_1022_pt2 | contig 22369 bp, 13 predicted proteins | sample Alteio_BWOrgHeat_56_FD_153257 | JGI IMG/M metagenome (GOLD analysis project Ga0206892, IMG submission 153257) | Enriched cells from forest soil in Barre Woods Harvard Forest LTER site, Petersham, Massachusetts, United States - Alteio_BWOrgHeat_Nextera8 ... | reverse complement strand
AGACCTAAGCTAGTTCCGGCCGCTTCGCTGGCTGTAGTCATTTGTGGAAAGTCCATGTCCTCCCGCATCGACAACCTTCATCGTGCGGGTAACAGCGGTTTTAACACTAACAGAGTAAGGTTCTGGTAAATCTCATCCGACGGGGTCGATTGTAACGCCACTCTTCCGAGAGGCGCCAGGCGTCCAGCACATCGGCTAAATTGTGGCGTGCGCGGGTTGCGCGGCAAAGGTTAGCGGCAAGGCTTTCAGACCGCGCAAGCCCAAATTTTCACGCCAGACAAGGGCTGCTGGTTCCAGTTGCAACTGATCGAACCGTCGAAGAATGGACGCCAACGCGATTTGCGCCTCGATGCGAGCCAGGGGAGCCCCGAAACAAAAGTGCGCTCCGAAGCCGAAGGCCATGTGGCGGTTTTCTTTGCGCCGGATGTCCAGGCGATCGGGATCCACGAAGCGCTCCGGATCTCGATTAGCCGCTGCCATGACTGCGATCACCGCGTCCCGGCGACGAATCTTCTTGCCGCCCATTTCCGTGTCGGACGGCGCGATCCGTCCCGTATGCTGGCTGGGACTTTCAAATCGCAAAAGTTCTTCAACCGCCGAAGGAATCAAAGACAAATCCTCGCGCAGCTCCTGCAACGCTGCCGGGTTGCGCAAAAGGGTCAACATTCCGTTGCCAATGAGATTCGTGGTGGTCTCCTGTCCCCCGACCATGGTCACGATAAGGTTGGCAACAACCTCGTTATCGCTCAAACGATCACCATCCGCTTCAGCGCTGAGGAGCGCATGAACCAGGCCTTCGCCCGGGTGTGCCCGTTGTGCACGAATAGCATCGAGAAAATATGCAGACATCTCATCCAGAGTCCGCACGACGCGCTGGGAGCGGTCAGGGTTGTGTTGAAAGTTCCCCAGCATCTCCGCGAAATCCGCGGACCACTCTTTCAGCTGTCGGTGATCGGAAATCGGCACACCCAGCATTTCCGCAGTGACGGTCGCGGGAAGCGGCGCGGCGAAGTCGTGAATCAAATCCATGCGGCCGCTGGGTAGCACAGCATCAATCAAGCGATCAGCAATGTCCTGTATGTGCGAACGCAGTAATTCTACCCGCCGTGGGGTAAACGCTTGCGAACACAATCCCCGCAGACGCGTGTGCGCGGGCGCATCCATGAAAAGCATTTGCTTGACCATGACTTCGGCTATCGGCGTTAGCTGGCCAAGGCCCATCTCTTTCAGTTGCTCCGGCGTGGGCGTGCGATTCGCGGAAAATTCAAGCAGAACCCGCTGGACATCGTCGTAACGGGTCACCACCCAGGCATGCAGAAACGGATCCCAATGAACCGGATCTTCCTGCCTCAAGCGCGCATACAACGGGTATGGATCCGCCAGAACCTCAGGATCGAGGAGACGATACAGGCTCAGAACGGGTTCCGGCTTAACCGATACGGGCTTCATGAAATCTTTGTGAAAGCGAATTGCCGCGCGCTGAGACTAATCGCCATTGAGACCGTTTGTCTGCAGCATGCGCTCAATCTCGGCAGACAACTCAGCAGCGGTCGGCCGATCAAAAACGGTGCGCAGTGGCAATTCCACGCTGAAGGAGTCGCGCGCACGGGCAATCAGCTGGGTTCCCAACAGGGAGTGACCGCCGAGGAAGAAGAAGTTATCGTTCACGCCAACTCTATCCACCGCCAGCAACTCGGCCAGGATCGATACCACCCGCTTTTCGACCGCGGTTCGAGGAGCGGCATAAACGTCGTCCTCAATCGTATTTGTCGCACTGGGAACGGGAAGCGCGGCACGATCAATTTTTCCATTTGAGTTCAGCGGAAGCGCTTCGACTCGAACAAAAACCACCGGCACCATGTAATCCGGAAGATAGGAACGCAGATATTCCTGCAACGCACTGCGCGTCAAGCTCGACTCGGAACTGACCACGTAAGCCACCAGGCGCTTTTCTCCCCCGTTTTCCGTGCGCGCAATTACATAGCTGGCCTGCACATCCGGATGTTGGTTCAAACCAGTAACAATTTCGTGTGGTTCGATTCGATAGCCACGAATCTTGATTTGCTCATCCGTCCTCCCGGCGAAGGCGATTTGTCCATCTGGCAAATAGCGCGCAAGATCACCGGTCTTGTACAGACGCTCGCTCGGCGATTCAGAGAAGGGATTGGTGACAAAAGATTCGGCGTCCTGGGCGGCCCGGTTCAGGTATCCCCGAGCCAACCCGTCGCCGCCAATGTACAACTCTCCAACAGCGCCGACTGGGGCCGGTTCCATGTGATCCCCGAGAATATACACCTGCACGTTATCAATGGGGCGGCCGATCGTCGGATAGCGATCGGTCGCTGTTTCAGGCAAGACGAGGCCGGACGTCGCGACCACCGTACATTCGGTGGGACCGTAGTTATTGATCAATCCGAATGGCAGGTTTGGCGGTGGGAAACTGCGCAGCATATCGGCTCCGGTGAGCACCAAGCGCAGCGGCGCCTTAGCTGGCCATTCCACCTCGAGCAGACTCTCTGCCATCACGGTCGGAACGAAGCTGACCGTGATCTTCTTTTTCAGCAGCCATTCGCTCAAATTCTTAGCGGAGCCGCGAGTGGCGTCATCTGGAAAATGAATACTCGCACCCACTGTAAGGTAAGGCCAAATTTCCCAGACAGCAGCATCGAAGCCAAAACTGGCCAGCTGACTCGCACAGTCCATGCCCGTGATTGAGAATGCGCGCCGATGCCAATAAATCAGATTGAGCAGACTGCGGTGTTCGATCTGCACACCTTTGGGCTGGCCTGTCGATCCGGAGGTGTAAATCACGTAGGCGAGGTTGCGCACCCCAAGCGGCGCGTGTTGAGGAGCAGTTTCTTGCCCTCCGCCTTTCTCATCGTTCATGAGCAAGACTTGCCATTCGCCCGCGGGCAAACGTTGCGCCAGATCTTGATCCGTGATCAGCACGCGAAGTTTGGTATCGCGGAGAATGAACAGCTGTCGTTCCAGCGGATGTTCGCTATCCATGGGCACGTAAGCGCCACCCACTTTCAGGACGGCCAAAGCGGCGACTACCATGGCAGGCGACCGTTGCAGGCAGATCCCCACCAGTGATTCGGCGCCGACACCCATAGCTTGGAGTTGGAAAGCCAGATGATTCGCGCGAGAGTCGAGCTGACCGTAGGTCAGGGTCTGGCCCTCGGCCGCAAGCGCGAGGGCGTTCGGCGTTTTCTTCACCTGCTCGCTGATTAGTTCATGGACGAGCATGTGCTGAGGATATTCGCGGTGGGTTTCATTCCAACGAGCAGATGGCCCCTGTCGCGACTTCATCGGCGATAACAGACTGTCAGAAGTCGTATCGGAAGTGACCTTATCAAGCTTCAACGTTAGTCTCCAAAATCTTTAAAGCATGGGGAAGAAACCGAGTTTCGGTTCAATCCAATTTGACGCCGCTGTCTTAGATGCCTTGTCAGGCTGTTGTGGTTAAGCGGAGAAAGTGGCCGATCGCCGTACTGGCTGGACCGGCAATTTGCTCCCAGGTTAGTTCGTGAGCACGGGTAGGGTGGCCCGCTTGGGGTCCAGCGTGACCCTGTCCTTGGAATAAACGGAATCGCCTTCCCGATCCTGGGGACGGCGTATCTCGATACCACGTGGATATTCATAGGGCTGGTTAAGCTGCCAGCTAAAACGACTGCCTTCTTCTGCGAAGGAGAATCCCGAAGCCATCCAAAATCTTAGACAAGGCTTGTTTTTCGCTGTTTCGAGGTAACGCGCCTGCAATTCGCGCAGTTCCACCGCGGCACAATGCTGGGCTGCGAAGGCCACCATCGCCTGCTCGACGTTCCGTCCCATGACGCGGCAGCTGAGCACAAAGTCGACGATCCGCCCCACATCTCCTTCAACTTCGAGGCTCAGAATTCCGGTCAATCCCGAATCTCCAAACTTGTCTTTGACGCGAAACACCCACAGCTTTCGGTGGCCGGACTGCAACCAGTTCTGCAATTCCTGTTCAGTCAGCCGGCGTGTGCTGAGGTTCATCTGATTGGTCTTGTTCAGCAATTGAGCCGCACGGCCGCGGTTGGCGTCGTTGAGTTCCTCCACCGTGATCTGCGTATCGAGAGAAAGCAACCATTCCTCAGCAGAACTCACCGTGCTCTGCAGATTCAGACGTTCTCTTTCCGCGGCATACATTTCAGTCCGCGACGCATCCTCGGCGGTGGTGTGGGCGGAATCGAAGCAGTCCATCGCCAGCAAAGTACTCGCAAAAAGAGTCTTGTCGTCCGGCCACTCGGGCACGTAAACCTCAGGGAGGGCTTCGCGTACGCGCGCGCGCTCCACGGGGTTGTCGTCGATAAATACGACCGACTGTAAGCCCAGATTCAATTCCGCGACCAACTCGGCGATATTCTTCGCCTTGTCATTCCAGTTGATTCGCCACGCCGCAAAATCGGACGGATGCAAGACCATCTCCGGGTGCCGTGTGAGCGCTTCCAACGCAACGCCTTCCTCATTTCGGCTGGCGATGGCTAGCAGCACGCCGCGATTCTTCAAACTCTTCAAGGTTTTTTGGAAATCGACGAATGCCTCTCCCTGATAGTCGTGCCCTCCCAGTCGTAGCTTCTCCCATCCCAAATCACCGACAACGCCCCCCCCAAAGGGTGTTGTCCAGGTCAACCACAAGAAGCTTCTTGGTCGCGCCCAGTACGGCGGAGACTGCCGCCTTCACCTCACCGGTTGCATAGCGGAAAACGTCTGCGTGGAAGGGAGATTTTGCCAAGTACCACATCTTCGGACTGTAGGCATTCTTGCCAACCGCTTCCACCCAACGCTGTCCATCGAGCAGGTAGATATTGCCCGAGCCTTCGAGCGCTTCGGCGAGAGTCAGATTCATCTTCAGCAGTAGTTTTCCTAAGCCTTGCTGGCGTAAGCTCAGCAGACCATTTCCGCGCTGGTAGGGCGGTAAGGTCCATGACACTATGAACATGGCGCGGAAGCGCTCCTTCGCATTGAGCAGGCAATCCACCAGATTCCGCACTTCCGTCAACACGCGAGTCTCATCGACGGGCGCTTGCTCAAGAGCCGCCGCGAATGCGGGAATGATCTTATCGGGCGAGGTCCATATCAGGGCAAAATCTGAACGGTCCGCTGTAACCGGCTCCAGGAGCGCCGGAAAAACCTGGCCGAACGGGGCACACGTAACCGAAAGCTGAGGGGACGAACTGTCCTTCAGCAGGTATTGTTGTAGCGTTTCCAGATTAAAATCGGAGATTAGTTGCAGGTTCAACGTCGTGATCCCATGATTCGTCGTGCCTCACCCCAATTTCTAAAGTGCTCCCGCAGACCTTCTCTTGGCCAATTCACAAACGTAGGCGGTCAGGGAACGCACCGTCCTGAAGTGACCGGCGCCTGGCGAGAACGGATCGTCTTCCGTCAGATCAACCGTAAAGCCGAGCCAGTCTTGCAAGCGCTGCTCGGTGATTACGATCAGGTTGCTCAGGCCCAGAGAATCCAACTTACCCCCGTCGCCGAAGAGCACGCTGGATGGAGATCGCTCGATCTGGCGGTCCCCCGGGAGTTGCTCGTTGAGGTCCGAGATGGATTGGTAGATAATCTTCAGCGCTTCGTCGAAGCTGCTCCCGCCGTTAGTTGAGCTTACCTTTGCTTCCTCAGCAAATCTAATTTGTTCCATGAGCTTGCCTCGTCCTCCAGAACTGAAAAAGCGACCCGTTGGTCAGTTTTGTGAGATTACGTCGGGAGATCGCGGCGAAGACGTTCTCCAGGCGATCCCATTGCCCCATTTCGTCGATTTCCCAGCTGTGCAGATACAAATGGGCAATGCCACCGTGCTGTTCAATGTGGTCGAGCCCAGACAGAAAGTGTTCTTGCCAATCAGTCTTCGAATTGTAAGTGCGTACGAAATTCACCATGCCCAGGAAATTACCTTCCAAAGCGGCGTGCCGATATTGAATGGCCTTGCTGTGAGAATAAGCGTGCGTGCTTACTCCCCACAGGAAGGGATTTCGCGGAAAACTGTGCAGGTTGAACAGGCAAGTGCGCGCGCCTTCGAATCCTGCCCGCTTGACCAACGCAGGAGTCGACGCATTGAACTTTCCCATGGGGTAGCAGAATGAAAGTGCCGGCCTTCCAGTAAGATCTTCCAACCACTGCTTGCTTCCGGAGATCTCCGACCACGCTTCGGACTCGGGCAGCGACTTTAGCGGGACGTGATTCAAAGTGTGAGCGCCGATCTCGAATGCTTTGGCCAATTCACGAATCTGCGCCAGTTCCATCACCGGACGCTCAGGATTTCGCGCACAGATGTAGAACGTCGCCTGCAAGCCGTACTTGGTCAGCAACTCGGCCGTCCGCAAGTCTGTGACGTGGCCGTCATCGATGCTGATGGTTACGAAGCGTTCGGGCATAGAAACCTGTATTAGTTACGAACCTTGCAAGAAAGATCAAAATCGCGTTTCGCGTTTACGCAGGCCGGACTTCTTCAGCCTGAACCGGAATGGGTAGTGATCCGGCAGCGGGGATCCGCCGAGCAATCACCTCCCCATAAATCTCAATCAATTGCCGGTAGTTCGCTGCCGCCGTGTACTTCGCTTCATATTCGGCACGGCCTTGTTGGCCCAAGCGGTGCATGTGCTCGGGTTGCTCCCAGGCACGCGTTACCGTTCGTGCCAGATCGTCGGCGTCTCCTGGTTGAAAGCAAAGGCCGGTGTAATCCTGTTGAACAATTTCCTGCATCGCGCCCAGTCGCGAAGCGATCGCAGGCACACCACAAGCAAAGGCTTCGGCAATGCCCAACCCAAACGTCTCGTATAGCTCGCTCGGAAAAATCACAAAACGTGAGCCCTTAACAACCTCGATCGCCTGATCGTGGGGCAAGCGCCCAAGAAACTGAACGTTTGAAAGACCATCCGCCGCTGCTTCCGACTCCAGCCGCGCCTTCGATGGTCCATCGCCCACAATTCGCAACTGAAGAGACCTGGGAAGCTTGCGCCAGGCACGAAGCAAAGTGTCCGCTCCCTTTTCCGGGGATACGCGGCCTATGAAGAGCGCATAGTCCCCCTGGCCAGTTCCCTGCCCGGGATCGGGATCGACAAAGTTGGGCTTGACCGTAATCTGGCTTGCGGGAAATCCGGCTTTTATGAACTGGTTTCGCGTGAAGGAACTGGGCGTAATGTAGTGATCCACCATTCTCGTCCAGGTCTTCCACGCATGATGCGCGGTCAGCATGAGTGCCACGGGAGCGGTTTCGACCCGCGAGTTCCGGTAACAACCATGGACAACGCCTTGCCAGTAACCACCCGACAGGCAATCCTCACAAGGCCGGCCAGCGCGAAAGAAATTCGCTTGCGGACACAGCAACCGGTAATTGTGCAGGGTGTGAACGACCGGAACACCTGCTTCACGGCATGCCCAGAAAATCGACGGCGAGATCAGCGGAAACGTATTGTGCACATGCACAATTTCCGGCCGCTTCTCTCGAAGCAGCGCGCCGATGTCGCGATGAGAGTCCGATGCCCAGACGGGCCGGACGATCAAGCTCAGGCGACGCAGGGGTGAGTATTCCTTGATTTCGGCGTTGTCGCGCCGATACGCTACCACCTCATGCCCGGCTTCGGTCAGCAAGCGGGCTTCTTTCTGAAAAACGACGTCTTCGCCGCCCGGATCCTGGTACGAGTTGTAGACGAGAAGGATTCTCATTCTGCTGCGGTTCGCTTCCGTGATGCTAACAAACGGCTGGTTCTTTACGGTTTACTCCCAGACTTCTGCTCCGGCAGGAGCCTAGGCATGCACCGGCTTTGCGCTAGTTTCGGTTTCGGCTAATGAACTCGCCAACGGGTAGCCTAAGCGCTCGAGCGCAGAACCGGCGTAGTTCTCCACCAACTGCACCTGGGCGGGCGTCAGCTTGGTGCGCCAGCCTTGGACTGAGCCCGTACCGACAAAGCGTCCTTTGACCGAAGCCTTCACGGGTTCGCGCACTTCCTTTTCCCGCATTTTCTCGATTGAGCTATTGGCAACAGCGCGCTGAATCAGTTCGGGGCTGGCGTTGACTCCGAGAAATTCTGCCATTCGCGTGAAGCCGCCCACCGGGTCTTGCTTCAAGTCTTCAAAGCGCAGCATCAAGAACTGCGGAGTCTTGGCCAGCGGAGATTCCAGCCACGACTTGATGTGCCGATGCCACGGCCCGAAGCCACTCACCGGAGTAGTCACGAAATGCTTCACGAACTCGTCGAGGTCGCCGTGGAAGAACTCCAGGTTTCGGAGATAAGTAAATTCCGAGAGCAAAACGTCGCGCGTGTCGCGCACCAGATAGATGACTTTGTGGTAGTGCTTCCAGGTCCGGTACTGTTCGTGGGTCGAGATCAGCCGGCCGCCGCCCGGCAACACAGGCTTTCCGTTGTGATGCTTGCCGACACCACAGAGCGTGGAATCTACGGCGCGGAACCCGGACTTTTGGCCAGTAAGGATCTCGAACAAGGTATGCCGCGACCAGGTCGTGCCGGAGCGCGGGTAGGAGGCGAAAAATACATCTTCGGGACGGAAGCCATGATGGCGATACCAAATGATAGGGAGGCGCAACGGTGTCCGCGAAAACTTGCGACGCAGCTTTCGCATCGCGGTCGTCGGTTTGCGCGGTTTCGTCCCTTCGCCGCCTTGTTGATTTCCACCAGGGTTTTGCGACTTGTCCGTCATCTGTACTGCCCTCCCTCGTTCGAATAGGTGATGTTTGAGCGTATCGGAAGCTCAAACACCGATTTATTTACTTGTTGGATATCTTGCTCGAATGCGATTGGCTTACTGATCGAGCGCGCCCGCTTCTAGCGGCTCTCCGCGAAAAGCCTTTGTTCCCGGGCCCTGCAGCTGGGCGGCTATTTTGCTGCGAAGAATGATGGTGACAATCACCATGGAGAGCAAATCCGCCAGGTTGCCGCCCCAGATCGCACCTTTCAGTGCGAAGAAATAAGTCGCTGGAATTCCGACGAGCAACGAAATCACAGTTGCCAACGAGAATGCGGTGAAGACCGATGCCGGCGATTCCATGGCGCGCAAACAGATTGCAGGTCCGAAAGCGGCGCTCCAAACGATAGAGCCGAACGCAACCACTGGCAACAGGTGTGCAACTTCCATGTATTTCCCGGAATAGAGCAGGCGAAATGCCTGACCTCGGAACGCCAGAACTACGATCCAATACGCGAGCGCAGTCCCGGTAGTCACCATCGTCATGGTGACACTTAAGGTCTTCGCGCTGGCTTTACCTCGCCGTCGCAGCACGCCCGCCGCGTACGGAAGAAGAAGCATGGATAGCGCAGCTTTGGTTTGCTCCATGGGCAGTGTCAAGTTCATCAGAGCCTTTAGTTGGCCTGACTGCGCCATGCTGCCGAAAGTGCTGAGCAAGGGAAAGTAGATGTAAGCCGGGATCCATCCCGCGACGCAGCTCGCCAAGGCCCAGCGGCCATAGCCCCAGTGCTGCGGCCAAATTTCGCGAATGCTGGGAGCGTGGGAGGTCTTCGGGAGATTTGCCCGCAGATGTGCCCAAAGATATATCCCGGTTGCCAATGCGCCGACGCCCAGCAACAGAAAAGCAGTGAAGGGAGAGAGTCGCCCCGCGCGAAATACCACGTACAGGGCACAGACGACCACCGACGAATAAATGAACGCCCCCGAAGCGGCTCTGGCCGGCGAGAGTTCGAGATAAAAGCTGCGCCGAGCCAACCAGAACACCAGCACACACGGGGACGCCAGTGATACTCCCGCCAAGGCACCGCCGAGCACACCGGAATGCAGGAAGAACTTTGCTACCACTGCGGACGAGCCAAAGATCAGGATGATTGCGCCGGAAATCGTGAGATGAATCCACAGCAAAGAATTCAGGTATCCACGGAGGCAATCCCGGTAAGAGGACGCCCCGAACACCGACATCGGCTCGAGCACCAGGGATTGGTACACCAGCGAGAGCAACACAAAAATGCCGAATGCGACAGCGTAGGCACCGTATTGTTCTGGAGCCATCCATCTCGCCAGCAGCACGCTAACCAGGAAATTTGACCCGGAAATCAATCCCTGATCAAGGATGGCGAAGCCGCCCTTCCTGACCCACGGAATCAATCTCGCCATCAAAGTAGCGGGAGGAGCGTCCGGCCTGACAGACGGCTCGGCCAACTTCACTTCAGGTTCTTGAATATTTGATTGCATTTAAGAGTAGCTCTCGTTTTCCAGGTATGAAGGCGGAGTGGGTCGGGCTAGAAACTAGAAAATCTGTAGTTCGGAAAAGTCGCTGGCACGTCCGGAACAGCAGCTCCGGGGTGACTTCGGCCAGCATGATTGATGGTGTCATTTGTGTTTGCGAAGTTGAATCCCGGCATCGGATTCTTGGTCAGCAAGAAATCGGAAGGTTGACCCGTCTTGCCGAATCCTGGATCCACACTCGCCGTGCCCCCCCCGTCTTCCCGCATGGCCGGCGACGTCCCATGAGACCCGTTTTCCCGCCATTGCGAGAAACTCAAATAAGTCCATGCCATGTCCGGGTTCGGCGGCGCCGTACATTTGCTGGGATCGTTGGGCTCTCTATTCTGCGCGTGGAAAGCTTTAGGGTCACCGGCAAACTTCCCGTCAGTCCTCCAGTAGAGGTTCCCTTCGAACTTCTGAAACTGATTCTGCGGCAAGCCGCACGAATAGGCGCAACCGTGGATGACGTGAAATCCCGACGACGAGTCGCGATCGAAATAAAAAATATTGTTGGTCAGGCTGGCGCGCATCGATGCGCCCTGACAACCGCGTGGCCAGGGTTTGCCTTCTCTGAACATCGAGGAGCGCGCATAGGCGAAAATATTATTGTTGAACGTGTTGGGCGGCAAACCGTTCTTCGGCCCGGACGGCATATATACCGCATCACCGTTCACCCGGAAAACCACATTGTTTTGCAGGTCAACCCCCGCCGATCCTATGTCGAGATAAATACCGGCCCCCCCATATCCGCTTCCCGGGACGCCTTCATCGATGATCGCCGAGTCCGTGGTGTCGTGTATGAGGTTGTTGTAAATCTTGTTGCCCATGCCGCTGCCGTTGGGCCCTCCCACGTTGTAATAAAGCGTTCCGCCATCGGAGGTGACGCCTTGCATGATGTTCCAAATATGGTTGTAGCTGCTCGTAATGTTGGTGCCGTTGCCCGAATATCCCACCGAACCACAAGCCAGCAAGCAGGCCGAAATCCCCGCGTGGTACCCGTCATTGATGTCGTTGTGGGTATAGAGAAGGTCGTGGCCACCAGCCTGGGCAATGCCTTCGCCGTCGGCAAAGACACGCGAGTAGCCTTGAATCAGGTTGTTCTCTACCGTAATGCGCTGAACCTGAGAGTCTGCGCGGTCCATGCCGCTGGGTTTGTGGCCAACCCGCACTCCACTGTCACCGATATCGTAGAACTCCGAGTTTCGAATCACGTCGTTCGCGCCGGGCCTCCCAGAGGTGGCGTTGGCGGAAGCGAACAGGATGCCGGAAGACGATGTGTGCCTTACGGTCACGCTGTCGAAGACCACATTCTGGCAGCTTTCACAATCGATGGCTTCGGGCAAGGAGTCGTCCGAATTCTCGTCGTTGTTATAGCCTTCGGGCGATGGAACAAAGTTGTCTACTTCGAAAGTAATTCCCTGGAATGTTACGTTTTCCAGCTCAGCCGCCGAGATCAAACTGCCGCCAATCGGACTCACCGGGCCCGTCTGGGCTATGACGACGTTGTCGCTGTTCGGATTCTCTCCGGCGTTCGCCAGATAATTCAGGGTCATTGGAGATGTGGAGCGATCCAGAAACCAGAGCCCACCCTGGCCCGCAGCCTTGGCCGCGTTGAACGCGTCTTTCACATTCTCGATGATGTAGCGATGGTTTTTTCCGGGGCCGAAGAAGGGATAAACATCGCCATTCCCTTTCGTGGGGCCGGTCAAATAAATGATGTGGCTGCGAGGATCGACGCAACTGATCCGCATTACATCGACAGTCCAGGCATCGAAAAGAACCAGCTCTACGTCTCCGGGCGGGTAGCTATTCGAAGATCCACCGCAACGACTGCCGCTGGGGTTGACGTTGGCCCAGTTTGTGATCGCGGTATCGTTCGGGTCGTAAGCGATGCGATCGAGGCACTTGCCCTCCGAGCCATTCTTTCTGGAGACGCTGGGACAACCGCTACCTTGCGGACTATCGGGAGAAACTTCCTCAGCGATCCGCAGATAGGTGCCGAGATTACAGAGCGACGTCTTTACCTTCTCGCTGGGGCCGGGCGTTGCAGTTGAATAACAGCTTCCACCCTTCATGTAGTAGCCGACGCTGTTGGCGGATGAAGACTGAATTCGCGCACGCAATCGGCGTTCCTCGTTGTAAAACAGATATTCGAAGGGTTGAGTCTTTGCCGGCAGCTGCACCGTCCAAAGATTACCTGCCGCCTGCGTCCACGTCAGATTGAGGCCGCCGTTACCGATCGCTTCCCCGCCGCTGATGATCGGCTTCTCTCCCGGGTAGTTTGTCCAGACCACGGGCGCGCGTGAAGTTCCAGAATCACGAGAAGTAAAATTCAATGTTCCCGGATTCGTGGGACTCAACGGTAGATAATAAGTTCCCGCACGCAGCATCACTACGACGGGTCGATTGGAATTCCTGACCAGACCCTGCACCGCACTCTGAGCTTTCGCCACCGAAGCAAAAGGTCCGTCGTTCTTGCTTGCATTTGGAGCCGCGAGCTTTCCGCTCCATGAATCTTTCCCGTTGGGCGACACGTAGAAACTAGCTTCCGGAGAAGAACCGCCGGCTTGTATCAGTGCCTCGTCGTGCGAGTTGAGCAAAGTGGTTGCACCCGCAAGCAGCGTCTGGCCGACCACGAGCGCGCAGAACATGAGGGAGGTACAAATGTTCCGAATCAATCGTTTCCTTTCACGGCAATTCTTGTTAGCTGTAAAGCGCTGGCTGGGACGGCCTGACTTAGACCGTCCCAGCTTGAGCGCGATTACTGCACTACCAGCGTGACCGACAATGGCGCGTCTGGAGAAGTACCGCCACCGTTCGTTCCCGCGGTACCGGGTGCGCTGACGTTGATGGTATGCGAACCGGTCGGCGTGCCACCCGTTCCTCCTCCGCCCCCACCGCCACCGCCGCCACTAGAAGAGCTTCCGCCGCAACCAACCAGACCGCCAATCAGCAGCAGGGCAAGAAGCGCAAACATGATCATCATGCGACTGCGGTTACGTTTTTTCCATTCTCCACCCACCACCAGGCCGAACAGGCCGACGCTACTCAAACCTGCCCACAGATTCAGGCCGTCGGAGTGTGTGCCCATGCCGGCTGGGGCCTTCAAAACCGCGCTCGTGGCAGCCGTAGTGGTAACCGTGAGCGTCGTCGTGATGGCGTTACCGTTGGTCGGCGTCAATGTCGCCGGATTGTAGGCACAAGTGACGCCTGCAGGTAACGGAGCGACGCAACCAAAAGTTACCGTTCCGTTGTACCCGCCATGCGGGGTAAGCGTGACTGTGTAGGTTGCAGAGCTGCCTGCCGTGACAGTTTGCGTCGTCGGGTTTGCACTGAGCGCATAACCCGGCGGGGCATTGACTACCTGCACCAGGGTCGGCGATACCGTGGGCACGAAATTTACATCGCCGCTGTATTGCGCGGTGATGTTTCGTGATCCGGCTGCCGTGGCGGTCGTGGTGAGCGTGGCTGTTCCGCCCGCACTCAGCGTTCCCGACCCCAGCAGGGTTGTACCATCGTAGAATTTCACGCTTCCGGTCGGAAGCCCAGGGGCCCCAGTTCCGGCCGACGTGACCGTGGAAGTGTAGGTGACCGCTGACTTGAACATCGAAGGATTGGGCGACGATTTCAGGGTAACGTGCACTCCGCCCGTGTTCAGTAGTACGGTGACTCCGGAGAAGGTCGCGGCATTTCCGGTCGTGATGATATCCGGAGTGCCGTCTCCGTTGATGTCGGCGTAAGCGAAGCTAAGCGCCAGACCGCCGGAGGCGAACTCACGCGGATCGAAGAAGGTGCCGTCGCCCTTGCCGTACATTACTGCCGCCGTGGAAAACTTCGAGTTGGTGTAAACCAGATCCTGAACGCCGTCACGATTGACGTCGGTGATCTTGATATCCCCAGGGTATGGCAGGTCGGAACGGGAAGATTGCAGCGTGCTGAGATACCCGACCGGCGCATTGAAAGCACCGACCCCTGTGCCAGTTGCGACTACGATCCCCTGGTTCGCAATCGTGACCTGATCGTCAACGGTAATGGCTAAGTCGGGTATGCCATCGTTGTTCAGGTCACCGACCGCCACCGCACGTGGGTTGTGATAAGTGGTGGTAGTGTTGGGAACCGTCAGACTGTATGGCGTCCCCACCGAGAAGGTACCGTCGCCCTTGCCGATTAGTAAAGCAATCGAGCTTCCAGCCGTCGCCGTGGTTCCATAGATCGGAATCAGCAAGTCGGTTTCTTTGTTACCGAGGTCCGCCGCTGTGATGTTGATTGCCGGCGCAGACAGTGGATAGGTGACGGGCGTGTTAAAGCCACTTGCGCCGTTGTTGATCAGGATGCCAACGTCGCCCTTGGTGCCACTAGCGGTGATGTTCACCACAGCCAGATCGGTTTTGCCGTCGCCATTGAAGTCGCCGGCGACAATCCCCAGCGTCGATGCAGCTACGGTGTCGCTCGGAAAAACCGGCCCCGCAGTGAAGGTTCCATCGCCCTTGCCGTCAAAAATCTGAATTCCGCCGTTGATGGCATCGGTGGCTGCGATGTCGAGGATGCCGTCGCCATTAAAATCACCCAGCGCGACATATTGAAATGCAAACGTGGCCTGTGTGGCACCGCCGTAGTTGACGCCCGGCAGAACACCGCCGTGTCCATCGGATATGAACACGGTGATATTGCCGGCAGTCTTGAGGCAGCAATAACCGTTGCCGATGACGAAATCAGGAATGCCGTCCCCATTGAAGTCCGCGGTGGCAATTCCGTACGAGGATTGATAGCCCAAACCGCTCGGCGTGGGCTGCGAATAATAATTCAGAGCCGACGAGAAGGCTCCGGTGCCGGTGTTCTGGAAATACGTGAAATCGTAAACACCGTCCTGCACCATCACGTCGTTATGGAGGTCTTTGTTGAAGTCAGCCACCATCGCCGCGGTGGAAGGTTCTCCCCCGATGGCGTATCCAATCGAAGGCCCGGTTGACGGGAACGCTCCGGTACCGTCGTTCAGTAGCACGGTGACGTCGCCGGCTCTTACGTTGGTAGAGACAATGTCATTGAAACCATCGCCGTTCATGTCCGCGATGCTTAACGCACCGGGTACGGTGCCGGCAATGTAGTAAAGGTTCTTCTTATGCGTCTGGTCAAAATTGCCACTGCCGTCGTTCAGGTAAACCGTGACTGTATTGTCGAAGCAATTGGCGCTGACCAAGTCAGGTGCATTCGCGTTACCACTCAGATTGCCACTGGTGTTGTAGCACGACTGATATGCGTTGTTCAGAGTATCCAGTACTTGAGGCGGGGTCGTGTAAGTGCCGGCTCCAGAATTGGTGTAGACCACCATCTGATTTACGCTGCCGATTGAACCGGGGCCAGCCGGGCCAGCGAAGTCCATGTAACCGTCGTGGTTAAAATCAGCAAACACGATCGTGGGGGCTGGAGGACCAGGATTCATTTGCCCACTGAACGGGACCTGTAATGGCGCAGCGAAAGTTCCTGTGCCGTTGTTCTTCAGAACCCAGACGTTTCCGCTGGGACTCAAGCCATCCACCGCTACGATGTCAAGACCGGTCGATGTCGGACTAAAAGTCGCGAGCCCGCCCCACAGGACTGAGATCGTGGCCGGATTCGTAAGGGCGAGAGGCGTGCCGCCGGTGAACGTTCCATCTCCGTTGCTAAGCCAGACCTGCGCAGTTGCCGGGGCTGCCTGATGAATTAGAACGATGTCGGATTTGTGATCACCGTTCACATCGCCCACAAAGATAGGATCAAATTCTGTGGTCAGGGTCGGGGTGAGAACCGCCGCCTTAAAGGTGCCGTCACCGTTACCCAAAACGGCCGAGATTGCAAACACGGGAGCTTTGCCCGTCCCGGTGTTTACGATGGTGGCAACGTCGATGTTACCGTCGCCGTCAAAGTCACCTTGTACCGGGTCGAAACTCGAATAAGTTCCGCCACCCGCCGGAACTTGCGGGGCGCTATGGAATCCGATCTGTGAAATAGGCGGAGTAGGCGGATTCGGGCTCTTTATGCGACGCGGGCCGTTAGCGTAAGCGCGGGAGCTGACCGTCTTTACCGAAAGCGCGCCTGACTTGTTGTAGGGAGCGACTGCAGCCTGGGAGACCAGGATCGTGACAGAAACCACCATCAGAAAAATCGCTACGTTCACTGCTTTTTTATTCATGTTATTGGTTGTTACTCCATTATCTGACTTTGCGAAGTTGTCGAAATTGACTTTGTGACGTTTTGCTTAAACCCGGTTCGCGACAATTTGATTCGGTACCGAGCCGGGGCGTTGGCTGTAAGAAGCGTTCTCGATGCAACTCTTCAGGCATTCGGCCAGAAGGTCGACCTGCGGTTCCACCAGAATTTCATAGTGGCTGCCCGGAACATCATGAATCTCCAGGTCCGTCACCAGGGTCTTCCAAGCGGCGTGCGGGTCGTCGGATGCGCTGCGTAAAGACTGCTCGATGGCCCGTACCAGCGTTGCCATTCCTGTGTAAGGCCGCAGCACATAGCGGTCGGCAGCGGCGCGATTGGAATCCCGCACCTCATTCAGCAGGCGAGGCACTTTCCAATTCTGCACAGTCCGGCGAATCCGTTTTCGAGCGGCTTTAGGCAAATCATAAAACCAATTTTGCCAGGAGGGCGTCAGCAACAATTTGACCAGTGACGCGGTGACCGACTTCAAGTCGCCAGGGTAGGTATCGAACAAGATCAGCAATCCCACCTCTTCTCCGCGCGCACGCAGCTGTTGCGCCATTTCATAGGCCACTAAGCCGCCGAAGGAAAATCCGCCTACAGAATAAGGGCCGCGGGGTTGTACGCTCTTGATCTCGTCGATGTAGTGGCTCGCCATCTCTTCAATCGTGGCGTGGCTGGGATGCTTGCCATCCAACCCCTGCGACTGCAGCCCATAAAAAGGAAAGTCAGGCGCCATACGGCGTCCCAGCTCTCGAAAACCCACGACGTTGCCACCCACACCGTGAATGCAAAAGAAAGGCGTATGCGATCCCGCCGGCTGAATGGGAACCAGCGATGACCAATGAAGCGACCATCCATCGCCACGCAGAGTAGCGGCCAGTTTCTCGACGGTGGGTGCCTCAAAGAGCATAGCCAGGGGCAGCGTCTTGTTCAGCGCCTGCCCAATGCGATGCATGAGCCGCGCAGCCAGCAAAGAATGACCGCCCAACTCGAAGAAGTTGTCACGAATGCCGATCGGCTTCCTGCCCAGAACATCTTCCCAGATTCTGACCAGCTGCACCTGGAAGGCGTCGGTAGCCGCCGTGATTTCCTGCGAAGCCGCTTCGGTGCGCGGCTCCGGCAGTCCTCGACGATCGATTTTTCCGTTCGGGGTTAGCGGCATCGTCTCCAACGGTACGAAGTTGGACGGCACCATGTAATCGGGAAGTTGTTGCTGCAAATAGTGACGCAGTTCGGTGGTGGTGGGCGCTGTTTGCGAAGCCACCAGGTAAGCCACCAGCCGCTTACCCCCGGACGCATCCTCCCGCGCAACCACAGCCACTTCGCGGACCCCAGGATACTTTGCGAGAGCGGCCTCGATTTCTCCTAGCTCAACCCGGAAGCCCCGAATCTTAACTTGATCGTCGCCCCGCCCGACGAACTCGATGTTGCCCGAGGGAAGATAGCGGGCCATGTCGCCAGTCTTGTACAAGCGGGCATTCCCATTGGATGAAAACGGGTCTGCAATGAATTTCTCCGAAGTCAGCTCGGGTCGATTGTGATAGCCACGAGCTACGCCTACGCCACCAATATGCAGCTCACCGGGAACACCCACCGGGACTAAATTGAGGCGCTGGTCTAGAAGATAAACGTGGCAATTCGGCACCGGGCGCCCGATGGGAATATTCTCCGGAAGCGATTGCGCGTCGTAGTCAGGCTCGAATGCGGTAACACTGATGCTGCCTTCCGTCGGACCGTAGGTATTGACCCAGCGCACGCGCCCACCCCCGGCCTTCGACCACTCCGCAAAAGCTTTGGCCGATGCTCTCTCGCCTCCAACGATTACCAGGCGAAGGCTCTGCGGAAAAGGTTCCTTCAACTCGGGTAAATGATGAACCCACTCATGCCAGTATGCGGTGGGCAAATCGAGAATCGTAATCCCCTGCTGTTCGGCCCAGGCGACGAATTCCGAAACCGCCAGCGGCATATCTGCAGGCCGCATGACCAGCGCAGCGCCATTTAGCCAGGTGGTAAATATCTCTTCAATGGCAATGTCAAAACTGACCGAGCAGAACTGCAGCATCCGGTCATTCGGAGTCATGTCATACATCCTGGACATGACCGTGTTGTAGTTCACCAGCCCGGCATGCGGAAGCAACACGCCGCGCGGCTTCCCCGTCGATCCCGAGGTATAAATCACGTACGCGATGTCGTCGGGAGTCATGCCGCTTGCCGGGTTCGTCCGCGGCTGGCGGGAAAGCTCATGAGTCAAATTCGCGAGGATCAGAGTGCGGCAGCCCACGGGACTCTCAACGGTGAGCAGGCCACCCTGCGTGATCAGCATGCTTGCCTGCGCATCCTGCAACATGTAGGCAAGGCGCTCCTGCGGGTAATTTGAATCCAGCGGAACGCATGCTGCCCCGGTTTTCATCACCGCCAGCAAGGCGATTGCGAAGTCGAAATCAGGTTGAAGGCAGATTCCGATCTTAGTTCCACGACCGGCACCATTGCTACACAGATAATGTGCCAGCTGATTCGCGCGTTGGTTAAAGTCGCGATAAGTAAGCTGTTCACTTCCCCGAATCACCGCAGATCGATCCGGGAATCGCTCCGCTTGCGCTTCCACTAACTCGTGCAGGCATTTATCGGACGGATAATCCTGACGGTTCGCATTCCACTCCACTAAGATCTGCTGTTCTTCCTTCTTGCTGAGTATCGGCAGATCGGACAGCCGCTTCTCAGGGTGCTGGACGGTGCCATGTATCAATGTCTCCAGATTACCAAGCGTGCGATCAATGCTGCCGGACTCGAACAATTCCGGGTTGTAGAAGATGGTCAATGACAACCCATCCCCACTAGCATTGGTGAGAAGATGCAAATCAACCGGGACGTCGGGGCCAGCCAGCCCTTGCTCGGTCTTTGCGTTTCCACTCGCGTAGGAAAACGACGCCTGGAAGGTAGGGGCTTGCACTCCCAGCGCGGACGTCAACTCCTCCACCAACTCAGCCAGGCTCGAACTTCCCTGTTCCGCGGCTTCCAACACGCGAACGCGGACACGCTTTACGAGTTCGCTGAATGAAAGATCGCCCGATAGCTCGGTCCGCAGCAAAAAGGCCGCGGGCTCGGCCGGAAAACTGCCGTCGCTGCCAGCACCAAAATCGGTAACGCTACAGCCAATCACCACATCGTCCTGCGACGTGTAGCGCAGCAATAGAGTCTGAAAAGCGCTCAGCAGCACCACAGCAACCGGGACATCTTCGGCTCCAGCAAGCCGGCGAATACCGTCTGCCAGATTCGCACCTACCGCTTTGGTCCGCGAGGCGAATTTGTCCGACGGTATGGCAGGCCGGGGCTTGTCCATCGGCAGATTTAACACCGGCGCTCCAGAAAGCCGGCGCTGGCAATAAGCGATTCGGTTCTCGACGGAGTTCGCCTGCAACGCCATATTCTCCGGCTGCTGGTTGGCAGTCCTGGGCAATGGACGAAGCGAAGCGCCTGTAATGGTTTCACTCATTGAATTCGATAGATGTCGCAGCGGGTCCGGTTCGAGCGCGCAATCCCGTTAGTCAGCGGAAGAGCAGGCACTAACCATCGCGGTGCAGCGCACGAAGATCCGGCTGAGGAGAGGTGTCGGACGTGCGGCACGTGACGTTTGATTGCGGCGGGCCTCAAAAACATTGCCGGAATTTCGATTGCAGGGCAAGGTGGTTCACTTCGCAACTTGGTCGGTTTTCCGATGCTCACGCACGTCCAGAAGGCCGCGTCTCTCCGGCGCCTACCCGATAACTGAGTTCGACAGCATAGGGTCGCCCGCGCAACTTCCGATACGCCTTCCACAACGGCACCGGTATGAACGAAAACATGATCGGCGTGCTGTGATACCAAACCTGCAGACACTGGTAGCGCACCCCGTCGAACAGTCGCTCCACGGGTGTAGGAGCGGCCTTCGCATCGAGCGTTCGGGGATAAAACGGCCAACTGCCGCCATTCTGTTTTCGCCACAGGAATAAATACCGGTCGATCTTGTTTTTGAGCGCGGGAGGCAGAGATGCCAAGTCCTCTTTCCGGGCGACAATCTTTTCTGTCTTCACCAGCTTATGATGGGCGGCGTTTTCAACCGCACTGCGGTCGGCGCCCTTCAAGGAAGTCATGCGCTCGTCAAACGGGATCTGCAGGAATCGGCAAATTCCGCGCACCGTCGAGTTCGGGTCTCGAACCAGATCTTCGTAGTGAATCTGATGAACCGGAATGCCGCGCTTTACGAGTTCGTCGCACTGCGCCTTCAACTGCCGATAGCCAAGCAGCGAGCGCAGCATTACGCCCTTGCGGCGGAAAAAACTGGGTTTCTCCGCCGCTTTCAAAATGCTGTGACAGATGCTCCGCAAGTCACGCCAGATAATTATGAAACGCGCATTGGGAAAGGTCCGCGCCAAATGCGAAACTTCGTCCGAGTAAGTCGGGGACTTGCATCCCCAGATCGATGCGCCTTTCTTCTGGCGGGCGTATTCAACGTAAGATTCCCGAATCGCAGTCTTGAGATCGGAGATGCCGTCGGGAATTCGGCTGGTATCAAACTTATGCCGGCTCAAGGTCCCGTTCCAGAACTCCCACCGCGCTAACCAGTGACGAGTGTCCGTACGAAACCAAAAAAGTGAAGGCAGATGCGCGAGATCGCCTTCGTACATCAGTGCGATTTCTGGATGCTGGTTCAACAGCGAATAAAGCAACGACGTGCCCGAGCGAAACATTCCGACGACAAATAATGGCCCTTCACAAACCGGTGAAGGTTGCTCGTTCAATTTGTCTTGAGCATTTTGTGTCTGCTCAATGCTCTCCAAGGATTGCGCCATTACGTCGTGCACCGCGTCTCCTCTTTTCGGTCGCTACTCTGCAAAATCGCCTCGCGATATTCCAGCGCTATTGAGCCGCCAACTGCCATTCGGTGCGCCAAACAGTTGCCCCGGAAACCGCATCTCGTTTCATTCCGTCGGTGTACCGGCGCAGCCAATCGCTGATAAAGAACAATGCCAGGAACAGCATGTAGTTGTTGTTCGCCTTGCCGGCAAATGCCACGTTCAAAAGGCTATTGATAAACAGGTTTGTGTACAGAGCCAGCGTGCCCACGGATAAAATATAGGCTGTGTTAAAGGATTTCTCTGTTGGCCATCGCTCGCGCAGAAGCGACGCCGTGCCCATAGACTTGAAAGTGCTGCGCACAATCACCACGTTAACCATCAAGAGAGCGATGAAACCGAGCAAGCCGTTGTTATAGGCAACTTCCAGAAAGCTGTTGTGCAGGTTCAGGGCTTTATTCGCGAGGTCGCTATTCTTATCGAACGAAAAGTAACTGGCGAGATATCCGTGCCCCCAAATCGGGCTTTGTTTGAATCCTTCGATGCCTTTTTCCCAGATGACCGTGCGGCCCGTCAGGGTGGACGTGCCTTGGTATGACTCCAGGTGATCCGCCAGCGGCGTGGCAGAAAGGATTATTGCGGCTATCGCGCCAATGGCTAGCAGAAGGCCTAAGCTACGGAAGAACTTTCTCTGCAAAACGAAAAACAGCATCAGGGAGAAAATGCCGGCAGCGTTGCCGGTTTTACCCAGGCACAAAAGCATGACCGCAACTCCGACAACGGCGACGCCAATATAAATTGGTTTTTTCTCCAGCGTAAACAGAATGACCGCGATCAGCATGACCGAAGCGGCTGTCATCGTGGTTGGATCCGGGCCAGCGTTGAGGCGCCCTCCGACTCCCTCAAATGCGTTCTTGGGATCTGAAAGGGCGATGATCGTGGGGGTTACCGCAATCAGAAAGAGACCCCACATCGTCGTCTTCAGGAAAAGCACGACATCGCCGAGATTGCCAATCGCGCTCGAACCCAGTCGAAGCACCAGAAATACGAGCGTCAGCTTGAACGCCCACGCCAGCGAATACGTCACGCCGGGAGACAGAGGTACCGACAACACACATACCACCACC
>Ga0206892_1023_pt1 | contig 22533 bp, 19 predicted proteins | sample Alteio_BWOrgHeat_56_FD_153257 | JGI IMG/M metagenome (GOLD analysis project Ga0206892, IMG submission 153257) | Enriched cells from forest soil in Barre Woods Harvard Forest LTER site, Petersham, Massachusetts, United States - Alteio_BWOrgHeat_Nextera8 ... | reverse complement strand
CAGCTCGAGACCATCCGCCGCTTCCGCTGCGAGACCTCGGTATGGCTGGGTTTCGCGCCCGATCACCTCGACCGCTATCACTCGATGGGCGAGTACTACGCGGCGAAGATCCGCATTTTCGAAAACCAGACCGAGGACGACTGGGCGATCATCAACGTGCGCGACAAGCTGCCTGTCTTGAAGGCGAAGAAGATCACCTTCAGCGCGTATGTCGCCCGCGCGGATTTCGAGCTGCGTGAAGGCGTGATTTATTTCCGCGGCGAGCGCGTGCTGGCCATGGCCGACACGAACCTGCGCGGTTCGCACAATGCGGAGAACCTGATGGCTACGCTGGGCGTGGGTTATGTGCGCGGGCTGACATTCACCCAGATGGTCCCGCCGCTGCGCGAGTACAAGCCGCTGCCGCATCGCTGCGAGATCCTGCGCACGGTAAATGGCGTGGAGTGGGTGAACGATTCCAAGGGGACGAACCCGGATTCCGTGGAAAAAGCGCTCCACTCCGAGACGCGCCGCGTGGTGCTGATCGCGGGCGGCAAGGACAAGGGCTTCGAATACGACCTGCTCACCGAACTCGTCGCGGCGCGCTGCCGCGCGGTGGTGACCATGGGCGAGATGGCCGACCGCATCGAGGCCATCTGGAAATCGCGCCTGCCGGTGTCGAACGCTGGATGGTCGCTGGAAAAAGCCGTGGAGCTGGCGCACGGCCTGGCCCAGCCCGGCGACGTCGTCCTCTTTAGTCCTGGTACTTCCTCCTTCGATATGTTCAAAAATTACGCTGACCGCGGAAACCAGTTCCGCGCCCTGGTCCAAGCTCTACCTGCCTAAAAATGAAAACGCCTAAATTCTTCAGCAAACTCTCCGCCGTCCTGACACCGCGCCCGAAGAAGAAACTGCAAGCCACGGCCGCGCGCGCTGCGCGCCGGCCGGTGGACGACTACGACGAGGAAGAACCGACGACCAATCTTTCCAGCGCGTTCGTCGTGGTGCTCATCCTCCATGTGGTCGCGGTGGGCGGCATCTACGCCTTCAACAGCATCAAGCAATCGCGCAAGGGCCATGAGCCGATCGTCGCGCCGATCGAGCAGACCCAGCCCGCACCGCAGAAGTCGATCGCGCAAAACGACGCGGCGGCGAGCACTTCGGCGACGGCGCATCCGGCAGCCGCACCCATCACGCATCCGGCGGATGCCGCCCCTGCGCCCGCAATCGCTCCCGTCAAGATCGAGGGCGGCCATCAGTATCAAGTGAAAGCCGGCGACACACTGACCAAGGTGGCCTTCGCCTATGGCGTGACTCCGGCCCAGATCATGGAGGCCAATCATCTCAAGGAAGGCGCGGTGCTGCACCAAGGCCAGACGATCACTATCCCGGCGGCCAAAACGACGACGACGGACAAAACTGCGGATGCGCACAAAACCGGTGCCACGCCGAAGCAAGCCGACGTGCCGCCGACCACGACCACGCCCGGATTCTACACCGTGAAGAAGGGGGACACGCTGACTTCCATCGCCCACAACTACGGCCTGACCGCGGAGGACCTGGTGAAGGCCAACAAGATTACCGATCCCAAGAAACTGCAATTGGGCCAAACCCTGAAAGTACCGCCGCGCAAGAGTTGAGCCGCCGTTGAACGCGCACCGCACCAGTGTCTATCTTCTCGTCGTAACGGTCATTGGCCTGATCGTGCTCGGCCTTGTCATGCTGTCGAGCACCTCGGCCTACGCGCCCGAGAGCCACGGGAGCGCGATGTTTCTGCTCAAGCGCCAGGTGGTGTGGCTCGGCATCGGCATTCTGGTGTGCGCCATTGCGGCGGCGCTCGATTACCATCACCTGCAAAAGACCTGGTGGATCTGGTTCGTGCTCTCGGTTTTCCTGCTCGCGTTGTGCTTCGTGCCGCACATCTGCCATCGCATCAATGGCTCGCGCCGCTGGATCAATATCGGCGTGACTTTTCAGCCCTCCGAATTTGCCAAGCTCGCGGCAGTCGTGACCGTGGCGTGGTGGTTCGCGCGCGATGAAGAGTACGCGCGGCAGTTTTGGCGCGGCTACGTGGCGCCGCTCGGGGCCGCGGGCATTCTCATGGGTCTCATCGCCCCGGAGGTGGACATGGGCACCACGGCGCTGATTGGCACGACCACTTTTCTGCTCATGTTCATCGCCGGGACACGGCTATTTTACCTCGTGCCAACCATCGCCTCGGGATTTGCCGCGCTGATCTTCGTGGCGCTGAAGATGCCGCAGCGTTTCGGGCGCATGATGGCGTTCATGTATCCGGACAAATATCCGACTGAAGCATACCAGACCGTGCAGGGGTTGATCGCGCTCGGCTCCGGCGGCGTCGAGGGGCTGGGCCTCGGCAACGGGCGGCAGAAGATGATGTATCTGCCTTTCGCGCACACGGACTTCATTTTCCCGGTGGTGGGGGAGGAACTGGGCCTGCGGATCACGCTGGCGGTCGTCTTCACTTACATCGTTTTCATTCTCTGCGGCGCGATCATTGCGATGCGCGCGCGGGACCGTTTTGGCATGCTGCTGGGCTTTGGCATCGTCGTCATCATCGCGCTGCAAGCGGCGGTGAATATCGGCGTGACCACGGCGTTGCTGCCGAACAAGGGGCTGCCCCTCCCCTTCATCAGCTACGGTGGCTCGAACCTCGTTTTTTGTCTGCTCGGCGTTGGCATCTTGATCAATATCTACCGTCAGGGTCTCAATGAGCAGGATGATCAAAAAAACAGCGTTATCATGCGCGCTCGCACGCGCAATGCCCGGCGCGTCGTGCGCCTCTAAACAAAAGTGAAAGCCTCCTCCTCGCGTGTCATCCTGAGCGGAGCGCAGCGGAGTCGAAGGACCCCGTGGCTTTCCAAGCGATTGTCACTGGGCGTTCCACGGGCTCCTTCGACTGCGTTCGCTTTGCTCTCTCCGCTCAGGATGACAGGCTCTATTGAATTATGAATTTCGTCATCGCAGCTGGAGGCACCGGCGGTCATCTATTTCCAGGCTTGGCCGTGGGAGAAGTGCTGATCGCCCGCGGCCATCGCGTGATGCTGATCATCTCCGAGAAGGAGATCGACGCGCTGGCCACGCAGGGGCGCAGCGACTTCCGCATCGAACGCGTGCCGGGGGTAGGCCTGCAGAGCAAATCGCCTGTGGCGGTGGTGAAGTTCATCCTGAAATTCCGCGCCGGCCTGGCGCAGGTGAAGGCGCTCTACCGCGATTTCGAGCCGCAGGCGGTGATTGGCATGGGCGGGTTCACTTCCACCGCGCCATTGCTGGCCGGGCGCGCGCGAAAGATCCCGACCTTCGTCCACGAATCGAACGCCATTCCCGGGAAGTCGAACAAGCTCAACGGGCGGATCGTGACCCGCGTGCTGCTCGGCTTCCAGGAGTGCGCGCAGTTCTTCCCGGCGGGCAAATGCACCGTCACCGGCACCCCCATTCGCACCTCGCTGGCCACCCGGCTCGACAAGACCGAGGCGCTCGCGGCTTTCGGCCTCCAGCCGGGAAAGCAGACGCTCCTCGTCATGGGTGGCAGCCAGGGTGCGCACGGCATCAACCAATCGCTGAGCAATGCGCTGCCCCAGCTCGCGACGCACGCCCTGCAGGTCATTCATCTCACCGGCAAACAGGACGAGGAAATGATGCGTGAGAGCTACGCAAAGGCGGGTATCACCGCGTTTGTGGCGGCGTTTCATCACCGCATGGAGGCGGCCTACAGCGCGGCGGATTTCGCCATCTCGCGCAGCGGCGCGGCCAGCCTCACGGAGCTTTCGCACTTCGCCCTGCCCAGCATTCTCATTCCTTATCCGTTTGCCGCGGAAGATCACCAAACTTTCAACGCGAATATCTTTGATAGAGCGGGTGCGGCGACGCTATTAAAGGAGCGCGAAACCAGCGGTGAAACGCTCGCCAAAAAACTCCTCTGGTTTCTCGAAGACCCACAGCGACTTTCCGATATGTCTGCGCGCAGCGCGAGCCTCGCGCCGCAGCAAGCCGCCGAGTGGGTCGCAGACACCATCCTCAACTCTTGCGCATAATGGACACGGGCCAAATCCTTGCAGACATCCTCGTCGGCGGTGAATTGAAAATTCACCTCATCGGCGTGGCCGGCTCCGGCATGAGCGGCATCGCCGGCCTGTTGCTCGCGCTCGGGCATCACGTGAGCGGCTCGGACAAGGCGCGCAATATCGAGATCGACCGGTTGGAGAAGCTGGGCCTGCGTTTTCATCTCGGGCAGGACGCCGCGAACATCTCCGACTCCGACCTCATCATTTTCTCCTCGGCGATCCGGCCGGGAAACGTGGAGTACGACGAAGCACTGCGCACGAACCGCAACATGGTGCGCCGCGCCGATGCGCTCGCCGCCATTCTCAATTGCAAAAAGGGCATCGTCGTTTGCGGCATGCACGGCAAGACCACGACGTCGTCGATGGCCGCGCACGTGCTCAAGGTCGGCGGGCTGCATCCGTCGCACTATGTGGGCGCGGAAATCCCGATCCTTGGAACGAATGCGAACTGGGATCCGCAAGGCGAATACTTCGTGGCCGAGGGCGACGAGAGCGACGGCACGCTGGCCTTCTACCATCCCGAGCACGCCATCGTGCTGAACATCGAGGAAGAGCATCTCGACTACTACGCGGACCTCGCGGCGATCGAGGTTGTGTTCAATCAATTGCTCTCGCAGACACGCGGCAAGGTTGTCTTCAACGCTGATGACGCGAACGCCACGCGTATTTGCAGCACGCATCCCGGCGCCATTTCCTACGGCGAATCCCACACCGCGTTCTACCGCTTCGATGATGTCCATACGAAGGACTTTCAGTCGCACTTCCGCGTGTTGCGCGGAGGCGAGCCGCTCGGCGCGATCACGCTCAATGTGCCGGGCCGGCACAATGTCAGCAACGCCGTGGGGGTGGTGGCGCTGGCCACGGAGCTGGGCGTGCCTTTTGCGAAGATCGCCGAGGCGCTCGATACGTTCCGCGGCGCGCGGCGCCGGTTCGAGATCAAGTATCGCAGCGATCGCTACATGGTGGTGGACGATTACGGGCATCATCCCAGCGAGGTGAAAGCGACGCTGGCCACCGCGAAGAACACCGGCCGCAAGCGCGTGCTCTGCATGTTTCAGCCGCACCGCTACTCCCGCACGCTCAAGCTCAAGGAGGAATTCGGTCGTGCGTTCCATCATGCGGATGTGGCGGTCATTGCCGACGTTTATCCTGCCAGCGAACTGCCCATCGAGGGCGTAAGCGGCCAGACCATCGTGGACGAGATGCTTCGCGAAGGCCACGAAGCCGCGAGCTTTCAGCCTGATCGGAAGAAGATCGCGCTGGAGATCGGCCGTGCACTGGAGCCCGGCGACGTCATCATCAGCCTCGGCGCGGGTAACATTCATGAAGCGGGCTCGATCCTCGCTCGCGACGTGAAGCAGCTCGATGAGTTGCAGACCGTGATGGGCCACGGCTCGATCAAGCTCTACGAACCACTTTCCAAGCACACCACGATGCGTGTGGGTGGGCCGGCGCAATTTTGGGCCGAGCCCGAGACCGAGGAAGCTTTCGCGCGCCTCGTGCGCTTCTGCACGCTAAACGAGCTGCCAATTTTCGTCATGGGCCGCGGCTCGAACCTCCTCGTGCGCGATGGCGGCATCCGCGGTGTGGTCGTGCATCTCTCGCGCGGTGAATTCAAGAAGATCGAGGTCCGCGATGGCAAGATCCAGGCGGGCGTGGGCGTGAAGCAAAAGGAACTCGCCTACGCCGCGCGCGACGCCGAAATCGGCGGCTTCGAATGGCTGGAGGGCATTCCCGGCAACATCGGCGGCGCCTTGCGCATGAATGCCGGGGCGATGGGCGGCGAGACGTTCCGCCAGGTGGTCAGTGTCCGTTTCATCGATCCGCACGGCAATTTTCACATGAAGACGCCCGCGGAAATGGATGTACATTACCGGCACTGCGGCACGTTGGAAAAGAACTACGCGGTTTCGGCCACGTTCGTCGGCCAGCCGGGCAATGCGGAACAAATCGAGAAACTGCTCGACGCCTCCACGCAAAAGCGCCGCACCAGCCAGCCGCGCGAATCCAGCGCCGGTTGTATCTTTAAGAATCCCGAGCAGTGCCCCGCCGGCAAGCTCGTCGATGAGCTCGGCCTCAAGGGCGCGCGCATCGGCGGCGCCAAGGTTTCCGAGGTCCACGGCAATTTCATCGTCAACGACGGTCATGCCACGGCCACAGACGTGCTGGCTATGATCGACAAGGTCAAGGAGGTCGCGCTCCGCGAACGCGGCATCAAGCTCGAGACCGAAGTGCAGATCGTCGGCGAGGAGAAAGGAATCCATGATTGATTCCGGAATCTTGCAAGAACCGTCCCGCGACACCCGTATGCGTCTGAATGACCACACCACTCTTTCCCGTGTCCATTGACCTGAAAAACAAAAAGATCGCCGTGCTCATGGGCGGCCCTGGTTCCGAGCGCAAAGTCTCCCTCGCCTCCGGCGCGGGCGTCGCCAAAGCCTTGCGTTCACTTGAAGCCGACGTCACCGAAGTGGACGTGACCGGCCCGGACTTTGTCGTGCCCGCCGGGACGGAGATCGCTTTCAACGTCATCCACGGCACCTTCGGCGAGGATGGGCAGCTCCAGCGTATCCTCGAGGCGCGCGGCATCCCCTACACTGGCGAAGGGGTCGCGGGCAGCGAACTCGCCATCGACAAGATCGCGACCAAGAAGCGTTTCCAGCAGCGCCACGTGCCTACGGCTGGGTTCGAAATCCTCCGCGATGGGGCCCACCCCACCTTGCCGCTGCCCTACGTCGTCAAAGCGCCGCGCGAAGGTTCCAGCGTCGGTGTCTTCATCGTGCGCGACGAAGCCAAGGTCGCCGCGACCATGAAAGAAGCCTGGGGCTACGGGCAGGAGTTGCTCGTGGAAGACTTCATCGCCGGTCGCGAATTGACCGTCGGTGTCGTCGGCGATCTCGCCCTGCCCATCATCGAGATCGAGGTCTCCAAGGATTTTTACAATTTCGACAACAAGTATCCCTTTCTGAATCCGAAGGCGGGCGGCTCGGCCAATCACACCTGCCCGGCGAAGATCAGCGACGAGCTGACGCACCGCGTGCAAGAGGTGGCCCTCGCCGCCGCCCGCGCGATCGATCTCGAAACTTACTGCCGGGTCGACGTCCTGCTCACCGACGCTGGCGAGCCCTCCGTCCTCGAGATCAATACCATTCCCGGCATGACGCAGGTCAGCCTGCTGCCCGAGGCCGCCGCGGCCGCCGGCATCAGCTACGCGGAGCTGTGCGCCCGCGTCATCGAACTCTCCCTCACCCGCCGCCGCACATGAAGCCACCCGCCAACAAGCGCATCTCCAATTCGCGCCAGCGCAAGCAGCAACACCTGCTCGACGTGAAATTGCGCGCGAGCACCGAACGCTCGCGCCGCTTTCGCACCGTGAGCGGTTTCATCTTCAAGACGATCGTCTTCGTCGGTCTCGGCATCGGTGCCTGGGTCGGCGGCAAAGAAGCGCTGCGCCGTTTCGTGTGGGAAAATCCCGACTATTACCTGCGGGAAATCAATTTCAGCACCGATGGCGCGCTGACCCGCGAGCAGGTGGTCACCGCCGCGAACATCGTCGAGGACCGCAACATCTTCACCCTGGACCTCGGCCATGCCCGCGCCGCCATCGAGGCGATGCCGCAGGTGGAAAGCGCCGTCGTGCAGCGCGTGCTGCCGAACCGGATCAACATCACCATCGCCGAGCGCCGTCCCATCGCCTGGGTCGCGGCCAAGGGCGATGACGATCCCAGCTCTTCGGAGCGCTCCTTCCTCATCGACGCCCGCGGCATCGTCCTGCGCAGCCGCGTGCTGTTGCCCGAGTACTATCACCTGCCCATCATCACTGGCTTCGAAACGGAAAACCTCGTCCCCGGCAAACGCGTAAACGTCCTCGAGATGCAATCCGCTCTCGAACTCATCCGGCTCAACGCCGACAGCACGCGCTTCCAGGCGCGCAACATCGACCTTTCCAAGGGCTACTGCCTGGTCGTCACCGACCAGCGCCATGCGAAGATCACCTTCGGCCTCGACCGCCTCGACAAGCAACTGGAGCGCCTCTACCGCTGCCTCGACCGCGCGGCAGCCGACAAGAAGGAGTTGCAAACCGTAAACCTCATCGTGGAGCGCAACATCCCGGTCACTTTCTACGATCCCGAAATGGAAGCCGCCAACGCAGCCGCGGCGGAAGCCATGCCACCCAAGCCGGCGAAACCGGAGGACAAGAATCCACCAAAGCCGCCGACGAACGTGCGCCAGGCCGAACCCATTCCGCCAAAACCGTCGCCGAAGGCCTCGACTCCCATCCCCCGGGCTTCCACTCCCGCCCGCAGTACCACGGGCAACCAATCCCTGAAAAAACCCTTCCGCCTGAATCCCTGATGGCTCGTGATAACATAGTTGTCGGACTCGAAATTGGCACCTCCAAGGTCTGCGTCGTCGTCGGCGAGACCCGGGGTGACGGGACGATTCGTATTCTCGGCGTCGGCCAGGCGCCGTCGCGCGGCGTGCGCAAAGGCGAGATCGTGGACTTTGAGACCGCCGGAAAATGCATCCGCGAGGCCCTCGTCGATGCCGAGGAGAAGAGCGATGTCATGATCGGCAGCGTCTATCTCGGCGTCACCGGCAGCCACATCATGGGCTTCAACAACCGCGGCGCCGTGAACATCCCTGAGGAACGCGACGAGATCTGTGAGGAGGATTTCGAGGATGTGCAGTCCAGCGCCCGCGAGGTCAGCATCCCTGCGCCGAACATGTTCGTGCACTCGCTCCTGCAGCACTACTACGTCGACGGCCAGGACGGCGTGCTCAATCCCATCGGCATGCTCGGCCGCAAGCTCGAGGCGGATTTTCACATCATCCACGGCGTGGCCACGCGAATCAAAAACAGCGTGCGTTGCGTGAAGGAGGTTGGCCCCGAAGTGCTCGACGTGGTTTTCAATCCCCTCGCCACCGCGCAGGTTTTGCTCGATCAAAATCAAAAGAGCCTCGGCGCGCTGGTCGTCGATTTCGGCGGCGGCACCATCGATTACCTCGTGTATTCCGACGGCGCGGTGCAGCAGAGCGGTTCGCTGGCCATCGGCGGCGACCACATCACCAACGACATCTCCCTCGGCCTGCGCATCCCCATGGCCAAGGCCGAGCGGCTCAAGGTCGAGGAAGGCAGCGTCATCCTCGGCAGCGCCCGCCCCGGCGAGACCATCGTGCTCAAGGACGAAACCGGTTTCGCCGGCAAGGAAGTCGAGCGCGAGATGCTCAATACGATCATCCATTGCCGCGTGCGCGAAGCTTTCGAACTGCTCAAGAAACAGCTCGAGGAAGAAGCCAATCTCCCCTTCCTCGGTGCAGGCGTCATGCTCACCGGCGGTTGCAGCCTGCTCAAGGGCATCAACCATCTCGCCGAGGAAATCTTCGGCATGCCCGTTCACGTCACCCATGCGCAGACGGTGTCCGGCCTCACCTCCGCCTTCGAAAATCCGCAATTCTCCACTGCCATCGGCCTCATCAAGTATGCCGATGCCATGCAGCCCGAACGGCCCACCGGCATCTTCGGCCGCATCCGCAAAAAATTCTCTTTCTTCGGCCTCTGGTGATACAATGCCCCGACTAAACTAAACCGCCATGATTCAAGTGCACCGGAATTCCGCCTCTACGCATGATGTCCGCATCAAGGTCGTCGGTCTCGGTGGCGCCGGCGGGAACGTCCTCGACCGGCTCTTGCTCGACGGCCTGCACGACGCGGAACTCATCGCCATCAACACCGACGCGCAAGCGCTGACCGCTTCCGTAGTCGAGCGCAAGGTGCAGCTTGGCCGCACCACCACGCGCGGACTCGGTGCCGGCGGCGATCCCGAGATCGGCTACACCGCCGCGGAGGAAGGTGTGGACGAAATCCGCCAGGCCATCGAGGGCGCGCAAATCATTTTCCTCTGCGTGGGTCTTGGCGGCGGCACCGGCTCCGGCGGAGCCCGCATCGTGGCCTCGCTGGCCCGGGAGCAAAAAGCCCTCGTCGTCGCTTTCGCCACCCTGCCCTTCGCCTTCGAGGGCAAGCGCCGCCGCGCCCAAGCCGACGAAGCGCTCGCCGCCCTCCAGCGCTATTCCGACGTCGTCATCCATTTCGACAATGACCGCATGGGCGACTCCGTGGCGCCGCTCGCCGGCATCCATGAAGCTTTCACTGCCGCGGACCAGACGCTGAGCCAGAGCATCCGCGCCATCGCCCGCGTGGTGCGCCAGCGCGGCCTCGTCCACATTGGCTTCGACGACCTCACCACCGCCCTGCGCGGCTCGGGCGAGGCCGGCGCGCATTGCATCTTCGGTTACGGCGAGGCCGACGGTGACAACCGCGCCCACGATGCCCTCACCCGCGCATTGAAGAGTCCGCTGATGGACAAGGGCCGCATGCTGGAGGACGCCCGCAACATTCTCGTCAACGTCGCCGGTGGCCCGTCCATGACGCTCAACGAAGTGCAAATCCTGATGGAGGAGCTCAACCGCCACATCAGCGACCAGACCCGGCTGCTCTTCGGCGCCGCCGTCGATCCGGCGCTCGGCCAAAAGATCAGCGTCACCATCCTCAGCGCCCTGCAAGGCGAAATCCCCGCGCCCATCGTCGAGGTGCGCACCCGCCCCGACACCCGCGTCGAAAGCTCTCCCGCGTCGGTCGCACCCACTCCCGTCCGCCGGCCGCCCCCGGTTCTCGAACCCGTCGTCGTCATCGCACCCATCCCGGAACCCGAGCCCGCTCCAGAACCCAAACGCACCGCCGCACCCCAGCGCGCACCGGAACCCGAACCCGAGCCCGTCCTGGTCGAGGCCGCCGCACCTGCAGCATCCTCCGTAGCCGGCGAAGCCGAGCCTCTCTTCGCTGAACCCGCTCCCGCACCCGAGCCCGTGCGGGCGGCTGCTCCCAAACAAGCCAAGCCCAAACCCGTCCAGGCCAAGCAGGAGCAAATGCAATTCGAGCCTGTCACCCGCGGCCGTTTCGAAAAGAGCGAGCCCACCATCGTCGACGGCCAGGACCTCGACGTGCCCACTTTCCTCCGCCGAAACGTCAAGGTGAAATAGCCCGCTTATCGCCGCGCCGGCGCGTGCGAGCTAAACAGGTCGTCGAGCACCATCACTTGGTTGCGCGGCGCAAAGACGAAAACATCGCCCTGCTGGCGCCGGAACTCGACGCGCATGCCTTCGTAGAACTGGGCTCCGCTCTTCCGGACGAGATCCGCGAGAGCCGGGTCGGAGTTTTCCTTCAGAAATTCCTCGCTCAACGGAAAGCTCGTCTCCACAAAGCGTTGCAGAGTCCCCGGCGTATGGGCCGCCACCAAATCATGGCCGCGAACAGCGCAGGGAAGGTTGAATTCCAATTCCAGTTCACCCAACACGTCCCGCAGCAAAATCTGCATTTGCCCGGCGCTGCCCTCGAGATGGTTCGAAGCGCCATCGGCCTTCCAACCCCGGAAATTCAAACTTCTTCCGATCGGGTCGGGAGTGATACTCAGATCGACTTTCGCCGCGTTCTTCGAAGAGTCCGTCCTTTCCGCCCCGTGGAAATAAGCGCAATCGCGGCCGTTTGCATAGATGCGCAACCGCAATTCCGGATGCCCCTCCGCGTGCACCCGCTCCACCACGAGCCGCAACGCTTCATCGAAAGTCGCACCCCGGATGTCCAGCGAATCGATGGCCACGCTTTCCAGCTTCTCTTCCTCCCGTATCTCACGCACCTGCCAGTACGCTCGAAAGGCCAAAACGGCAGCCGCCACGAGCAACGCCACGATGGCGAAGGAAAGAACGGGTAGCGCGCGACCTCTCATAATCTGGAAGACAGGGAACCATCGTAGAGCACGGGAGCGGCGCAAGCCACCCGGGAAGCTCTCCATTCTCCCCTCCGCGCCTCTGCGCCTCTGCGGTTCAAAAAAACAGTTCCACACCGATTTGCCCACTCACGGGCACTTGCCCCTTGTCCCAACGCCCCCATTTGCTATTACCAGTAGTATGTCTTCTACTAAGCGATTCCGTCCGGGCGTTCTTTTTGGTGACGAAGTCAAAGAACTGCTCGATTACGCCAAGGCCCATGAATTCGCCCTGCCGGCGATCAATTGCGTCAGCACCGGCACCGTCAATGCCTCGCTGGCTGCCGCGCGCGAAGTCAACTCGCCCACCATGATCCAGTTCTCCAATGGTGGCGCCCATTTCTTCATCGGAAAAGGCATCACCAAGGAAAACCAGACCGGCTCCATTCTCGGGGCCATCGCCGGCGCACATTACGTGGACGCCGCCGCCAAGGCCTACGGCGTGCCCGTCATTCTCAACTCCGATCACTGCGCGAAGAAGCTGCTTCCCTGGATGGACGGCATGCTGGCCGCCAGCGAAGAGCACTTCGCCAAGACCGGCAAGCCGCTCTACAGCTCGCACATGCTCGACTTTTCCGAGGAGCCGCTGCACGAAAACCTCGAGCTCAGCGCGAAGTATTTCCAGCGCATGGCCAAAATCGGCATCACCGTCGAGATCGAGCTCGGCGTCACCGGCGGCGAAGAAGACGGCGTGGACAACTCCGGCGTGCACGAGTCGAAACTCTACACCCAGCCCGAGGAAGTGGCCGAGGCGTACACGAAGCTCGGCGCCATCAGCCCGAATTTCAACATCGCCGCCGCTTTCGGCAACGTGCACGGCGTCTACAAGCCGGGCAACGTGAAGCTCACCCCGAAGATCCTGAAGAATTCGCAGGACTACATCCAGCAACACCTGAATACCGGCCCGAAGCCCGTGAATTTCGTCTTTCACGGCGGCTCCGGCTCCACCCGCGAGGAAATCCGCGAGGGCGTGAGCTACGGCGTGATCAAGATGAACATCGACACCGATGTCCAGTGGGCCTTCTGGGACGGCATCCGCGAGTACGAAGCGAAGAACCACGACTACCTGCAAGGCCAGATCGGCAATCCGAAGGGCCCCGACGCGCCCAACAAAAAGTATTACGACCCACGCATCTGGCTCGGCGCCGCCGAAGACGCCGCCACCAAGCGCCTGCTCACCACCTTCGAAGACCTCAACAACATCAATCGCAACGCTTAAACGCGCAGCGTTCCCAAAAAACCCCGTCATTCCGAACTGAAGCGGAGCGAAAGTTAGGAACCTCTGATCTCCGCGGGCAGCGGCGGCGCGGAGCTTCGTTAACGCGCTCGCCAGTCCATTCGTCCACCCTCTAGTCTCCAACCCATGAAGAACCTCCGACTCCTCCCCTTGGTCGTGGCCCTGGCCCTCTCGACCCTCTCCGCCGTGGCCGCCGACAACGTGCCTGCGCTTCCCATCGACCAGGCATTGAAAATCGCCCAGGACCACTTGAAAAGCGGCGGCGTCGATCGCGCCATCGTCGGTCTCGTGCTCGAGCAATCGACTTTCAAATCGACCTACTGGTACGCGAAGTGGTCCTCACCGATCGATGACGGTCCGAAGAAGGAAATCGGCCTCCGCATCGACATGGACGGCACCGTGACCCGTTTCATCACCGGCCCCGGCGGCGGTCATGAGCCCCCCGTCGGCCAGCGTCCGATCGGCGCGCGGAACATCCGCTGATCCCGCCGCGAGGTCAGCCCCCGCGCCTTCGTGGAGTTCTTCGCCCCGGCCAAGGTCAACCTCTCCCTCCGCGTCCTGCGGCGGCGCGAGGATGGCTTTCATGAAATCGAGAGCCTGCTCTGCCCGCTCTCGATCTTCGACACCCTCGACCTCTCGCACCGCGAAGAAGCCGGGCTGGAATTCGTCTGCGACGACGCCACGCTCCCCACGAACGACGACAATCTCGTCGTCCGCGCCGCGAAACTTTTCTGCGCCTCCTGCGGGTTCGAACCGAATCTCCGCATCCAACTGACCAAACGCATCCCGCACGGCGCGGGCCTGGGCGGCGGCAGCAGCGACGCCGCCACCACCCTCATCGGGCTCAACCATCTCTTCGACGCCCAGCTCTCTCGCGAGGCCCTCTCCGCCATGGCCGCCGACCTCGGCTCGGATGTGCCCTTCTTCATCTATCAATCCGCCGCCATCATCCGCGGCCGCGGCGAGCACGTCGAGCCCATCGCCTTCCCCCACGAGTTGCCGCTCTTCCTCATCAAGCCGCCGTTCGGCGTCCCCACGCCCTGGGCCTACCAGCACTGGCGCGACTCCCGCGAAGTACCCGGCGTGCGCTACAACGCGCAGGAATTTCCCTGGGGCACGCTGGTCAACGATCTCGAGCGCCCCGTCTTCGAAAAGTACCTCTTTCTCGCCGGCCTCAAATCCTGGCTGCTTGCCCAACCCGAAGTCGCCGGCGCCCTCATGTCCGGCTCCGGCGCCACCGTCTTCGCCCTGCTCCACGAAAAAGCAGGCGCCGAATCGCTGGCCCCGCGTGTCGCCGCCGAGTTCGGCACCAATCTGTGGTGCTGCCTTTGCGAGACCATTGGTGGGTAGTGCCAGGCCCAGCGCGCCAGCTTGCGTTCAGCCGCCCTCCCGGTATCCTCCAGACATGTCCGAGTTGATTTTTGAAGTGACCCAGGAAGCCGACGGCGGATTTGTGGCCGAGTGCCTCACGGAGAGCATCGTCACCGAGGCTGATAGTTGGGAGCAACTGCGCGTCAACGTTCGCGAAGTGGTGCAAGCCTTCTATTTCGACGCTCCAGAGAAGGCGCCACGCTCGATCCGCCTGCATTTGCTGCGCGACGAAGTGCTCGCCTGCGCGTGAAACTGCCGCGAGACCTCGCTGGCCGCACGTTGGTCCAGGCTCTTTGCAAGCATTGGGATTATCGGGTTGTCCACCAAGCGGGCAGTCACATCATTCTCCAAACCGAAACGCCGACCCATCAGCGGATACCGGTGCAGGATCACACTCCTCTGCGAATCGGCACGCTCAACGCCATACTCCGGCTGGTGGCCGAGCATAAAAAGGTCACACGAGAAGAGATTCTCGCCAGTATGCGTTGATTCCGGGCCGTTTTATTGCCGTACCGCAGGCCCCTACACCCCCACCCGCTCCAAAATCGACCCCACCACCTTCGTCGCCTCGAAATGCTCCGCCGCCACCTCGTAGGCCGCGCGGCAATGCATCGCGTAATCCGCATTTACCGCCCGCACCGCTTCGGCGATGTCGTCCAGCGTGCGGAAGCCGAGCAACCCGCGTCCGTCGCCGTAGTGCTGTGAAAAGCCCGTTTCCTGCGTAATGACCGGCCGTCCACACGCCAGATAGCACGCCGTGCGGTCGCTGAACCAGCCGGTGTTGAGCCGCACGTACTGGTCTTTCGCCACGGTGAACTCCCCCTTGGAATCCTGGAAATAGCGCACGTAGGCATCGTGATCGATGCTGATGCCCTGCGGATCGCTCAGCCGCCAGCCCCGCTCCGTCAGCTGCACGCGCGTCTCCTCGTCGCGCAGGTTCGTCGCCAGCTCAAAGGCCTCCTCCGCCCGCAGCGGCGCATCCATGAATCGCAGAAATTCCAGCGCCTTGCTCCATAGGTACTTGTCGCCGCGCCACTCGATATCTTTGCCCTTGGTGTTCCAGTTGGCCACGCTGGTGAAGACCGCGCCCGCCGGCGGCGCCGCCGCGGCCTTCCAGAAATCGGTCACCACCGGCTGCCGCGTGGGCTGCCACGGAATGCCGTGCAGCGGCACGGGAAAGCGTTCGCTCCCGATATTTTCGCCAAAAGTGAACACCGCATGGTAATGCGAAAGCGTCTCGCGAATCGTCGCGCCGGGATCGTTGTCGATCACGCACTGCTCCTTGCCCGGGTCGCTTTCGATGTAGATGAGGCAACGATTCTGCAACAGGTCTTCGTTCAACTCCTGTTCGCCGCACACGTTCAACACCGCATCCGCCTCGCGATAAAGCTCGTTGATCCGCGCCCCGCTCAAGCCCGCCGTCGGTCGGTCATCGAGATAGCGCGCCCGATATCCCCAGCGCCCTTCAAAGCCAAATTGCCGCGCCAGCTTCGGCATGATCGCCGCCGTGTAGCTCCAGTCCGCCACGTAATCGTAAGTGATCGGGTGGTACGGATGCGCCCGCGAATCCTCGATGTAATAGACCTCATGCCCGAGCCGCTGCAGACCCACGATGTAATGGATGTGCTGCCAGATCACCCCCGCAATCGGGCAGCGCGCCATGTACCCCGTGACGATAATCCGCTTGCGGCTCATTGCAGGCGCTTGGCAAACCGCGCGGGATTTCCCGCGACAACCGTATTCGGCGGCACGTCCTTCGTCACCACGGCCCCCGCCGCGATGATCGAGTTGTCCCCGATCGTCACGCCCTTGAGCACGATGGCGTTCATCCCGATCCACACGTTGTTCCCGATTTTCACCGGACGCGATTTCACCGCTGCGATCGGCCGCTCCGGCTTCCCGTCGTAGAAGGGCGCCAGCGCTTCCGCATCGATCCGCCGTTGCGCCGCGGCCACGGGATGAAAATCGGAATCCGCAATGCCCGTGCCCCACGAGATGAGGCAATGCGAGCCGATCTCGACGCTCGTCTCGCAGGTAATCAGCGCCCCAACGAGCAGCGTGAAGTCGCCCACCTTCACATGCCCCTGCGGACCCACCGCGAGCTGCGAAGCCGCATAAACAGACACATGCGCGCCGAATTCCACCGCCGGCTCGCGCTGGCCCTTGAAGTGCAGGAAGCACTGCGCGCTCTCGCAATAAAAGCCCTCACCCCACGTCACGTTGGCGGGAATCTGGCGGTTGCTCCAGTCGTGTTCGATACGGCGGTCGGGGAGAACGTTGGTCATGGATCAGTGCAGGTTCGCAGAGCGATACAACGATGCATAGACGCCATTGCGCGCCACTAATTCAGGTCCCTTCCCTTCCTCCGCGATCGTTCCCTTGGCCAGCACCACGATCTTGTCCATGCTGTGGATGGTGGCGATGCGATGGGTGATGATCAGCGTGGTGCGTCCGCGCATCAGTTCCTCGATGGTCTGCATGATCGCCGCTTCCGTAGTGGGATCGAGCGCGCTGGTCGGTTCGTCGAGAATCAGGATCGGCGCGTTCTTCAGGAACGCCCGCGCGATCCCCAGCCGTTGCCGCTGGCCCACGCTGAGATGGCCGCCACGCTCGCCCACCTGCGAGCGGTAGCCATCCGGCATCGCCGTGATGAACTCGTGCGCCTGCGCCCGCTTGGCCGCCTCGATGATTTCCTCTTCCGAGGCATCCGGCCGCCCGTAGGCGATGTTCTCGCGCACGGTCGTGGAAAAGAGCAGCGTGTCCTGGAGCACGATGCTGATCTGGTCGCGCAGCGATTTCTTTTGCACGGTGCGCAAGTCGTGTCCGTCGAGCAGGACCCGCCCCGCCGTGGTATCGTAGAAGCGTGGCACGAGCGAAAGGAGTGTCGATTTTCCCGCACCCGTCCCGCCGACAAAAGCCACGGTCTGCCCCGGCAGAATGTGCAGGCTCACGTCGTGCAAAATCTCCCGGGCGCTGCTGTAGCCGAAGGCCACATTTTCAAACACGATCTCCCCGAGTGCGCTGGCGATCGGCTTCGCATCGGGCGCGTCGGCCACATCGTTTTCCTTGTCCAGGATCTCGAAGCAGCGCTGCGCCCCCGCCGCCGCGCCTTGGAAGGCCCAGGCAATGTGCGTCAGCGCCTCCAGCGGCTGGTAGAGCATGAGCAGCAGCGTGGAGAGATACCAGATCTGCCCCACCGTGAGCCGCCCGGAGAGCACATGCAGCGCGCCCACGTAATACATCGCCGCCGAGCTCGCCGCGACCAGCGTACCCACCAGCAACGCGCTCCTCATCGAAGTCGCATTGAGCTTGAGGTTCGCATCCAGGCTTTCCCGCGCGCTCACCTGGAATTCCTGCACCTCATCCTCTTCGCGGCCAAACGCCTGCACCATCTTCACCGAGCTGAGCCCTTCCTGCGCCACCGTCAGCACGTCGCTCTCCCGCTCGGCCACGGTCGTCGACTGGTCACGGATGCGTTTCGCGAAGATGTAGATCGAGGCCATCATCAGCGGCACCACCAGCAGCGAGAGCAGCGCGATCGACCAGTCGAAATACCACATCGTGGCGAAGGTGGTGATGAGCGAGATGACGCTTTGGAAGATGAAGAAGCCCTTGCTGTAGAAAGCCTGCAGGCTCTGCGAATCGTAGGCCACGCGGTAGCTGCTGTCCGCGCTGCGGCGCTGGTCGTGAAACTTCAGCGGCAGCGAATGCAGGTAGGCGTAGAGCTCGGTGCGCAGGCGCATGAGCCCGTGCAGGCCCACGCGAATCGTGATCACATTCACAAAGTAACCGATGCCCCCCGCGAAAAGCTGAAAGGCGACCATCAGCGCGCAGACCAGGGCGATGATCGCCGGGATGCTCCACCCGCCCAGGTCGACACCGGCGATCGCCAGCCCGTGCGGCGTGCGCGACGCCGCGGGAATCACTTTGTCCACGATGTAGGCCAGCGGCCACGGGCGCAGGATATTGAAGCCGTTCGCCGCCAGCGTCAGGACCATGGCCACAATGGTCGGCCGGAGATCGGGCCGGTAGTAGGCAAGCACGCGGCGGTAGAAGGACATGGGGAGGCGATGGAATACCGGGAAACACGCCCTTGGCAACGCCTTCTTCCAAGGGAAGCAGAAGAGAGGTCCACGAAAGGCACAAAAAAGCACGAAAGGATCCGTTTCGCGGTAGTTCGAAAATTCGGCCGGTCCAACGGAGGCGCACGATTTTTCACACTCCTTTTCGTGCCTTTTTGTGTTTTTCGTGGACCCGCCCTTTCCACCTTGCTGCGTAAGGACACGCACCCCTCCCTCTGGCCGTCCCGCAGGAGTGTCAGAAACCCGACACTTCTGTCTTTCCGGTCGCCACTTTTTTTGAACTCTTTCGCCCCATCCCACGTCTATGTATGCAGGAAACAACACCTCTCACCTCGCATGGCACGCCCATTGCTAAGGTATATCTCGCCCAGTAATTTTACCCAAAACACCGTATGAAAAAGAACCTCAAGAAATCCAATCGCGCCAACTACAGCTTGGGCGACCTGATCGTGGCGGTGAGCAGCTACACCAAGAACAACCGCGAGACGGTTGCTGCCGTCGCTGACCTGCTCGAAAGCGGCCGCGTTCGCTTCAGCAGCCAGGGCCGGAAGATCCGCGCCCGGGTTTACTAAGCCCGGTAGCAGCGGCCCCAGCCGCGCACGGCGGGATCCTCGATCCCGTCCCAGCTAAAACTTTCCCAAGACCCCGTCTACGACTTCCAAGTCGGTGACGGGGTAAGTTTTTATAGGGGGAGGCAAGAATCACTGCGCTTCTCCTTGCCTGTCATTCTGAGCGAAGTCGAAAGCCGGGCCGCAGGCGAGACGTCGAACAACCAGCGATATTGTGATCGTCGCTCCGCCTCATTCGCGCTTTGGCCTTGACTTTCCCTAAACATCATGCGACTATTGGGCTGTGATGGACGCGGAAGAGAGGAAATGGCCGATGGGCTGTTTGATCGATGCGGCTCGGCGGAGGAGGGATTTCGAGTAGGTCATGATGTTACCCAATGTTGCCTTATCATCGCTGCTGCAGAGCAAGGTCCGGCCAAAGGTAGGGAACGATCGCCGATCGTTCCTGCACTTCAACCACCTCCACAGCAACATGTTCCGGGTAGTTCCGACCGTCCCGCGCACCCGGAGAAAGACCGCCCCGATGGAGAGCGGGAGGTTCCCCCATTTCCTCCCTCTGTTGCCCGCCTCCCAACGACCTTTCCTCGGTCCCCTGGCTCTCAATTTACTCTGGATCTCCGGCCACATCCGGCCATCTCCGGCCTTTGGAAAAATCCCCACGGCCGATCCATTCGCACCCTGCCTCTTCCGCCAATCGAGCCGAATCACCCCTGATCGTGCCTAATCGTGCCTCAAGGTTTTCCGCCATCCCCGATTCGTTCCTCCCCAGTTCCGCGCGCCACCACTCTGGCCCGCTCACCCCATGGAAGTTTTCCTTTTGCAATCCCACCTCATCCCCCTAGCCTCCTTCAGGTGATCGAACGTTATACCCGACCCGAAATGGCCGCCGTCTGGGCGGATCAGCGCAAATATGAAATCTGGCTCGAGATCGAGACCCTGGCCTGCGAGGCCCAGGCGGAGATCGGCGTAATCCCGCAGGAAGACGCCAAAACCATCCGTGCCAAGGCGAAGTTCGACCTGAAGGAAATCGCCAAAATCGAGGAACGGACGAATCACGACGTCATCGCCTTCCTCGAAAACGTCGCCAGCTACGTCGGGCCCGCCTGCCGCTGGATGCACCAGGGCATGACCTCCAGCGACGTGCTCGATACCACCCTCGCCGTGCAGATGGCCGAGGCCTCCGACATGATTCTGGCCGATCTCCGCGCCCTGCGGGAGGTCATCGCCAAGCGGGCCATTGAGTTCAAGAAGACCCCCATGATCGGCCGCAGCCACGGCATCCATGCGGAACCCATCACTTTCGGCCTCAAGCTCGCCCTCATGTGGGACGAGTTTGGCCGCGCTCTGGACCGTCTGCAAGACGCCCAGCCCCGCCTGCGTGTGGGCAAGCTCAGCGGCGCCGTCGGCACCCACGCCCATCTCGACCCGCGCGTGGAGACGAGTGTCTGTAAGAGCCTCGGCCTCACCGCCTCGGCCCTCAGCACGCAAGTCATTCAACGCGACCGGCATGCGGAATTTCAGACGGTGCTCGCCCTCATCGCCTCCTCCATCGACCGCTGGGCCACGGAATTCCGTCACCTCCAGCGCACGGAAGTCCTGGAGGTCGAGGAGTATTTCTCCGCCGGCCAGAAGGGCAGCTCGGCCATGCCGCACAAGCGCAACCCCATTACCGGGGAGAAACTGAGCGGATTGGCGCGGGTAGTGCGCGGAAATGCCCTGGCCGCCCTCGAAAATGTGCCACTCTGGCACGAACGCGACATCAGCCATTCGTCGGTCGAGCGCATCATCATGCCGGATTCGTGCATTTTGATCGACTACATGCTGGTCTCTCTGCGCCGGCTGGTCGAGCGCCTCCTCGTTTATCCCGAAAACATGGAGCGGAACCTCCTCATCACCAAGGGCCTCTATTTTTCGCAGACCATCCTCCTTAAGCTCACCGAGCGCGGCCTCGAGCGCAAAGCCGCCTACGAAGCCGTGCAACGGGCCGCCATGAAGACCTGGCAGGGCGACATCAGCCTCCAGTAGAATCTGGCCGCCGAGCCCGAGGTCGCCGCGCATCTCACTCGGTCCGAGATTGATGCCCTGTGCTCGCTGGACATCCATTTCGCCCATGTGGATGAAACCTTCCGCAAACTCGGCCTGGAAAAGTAATACCCTCGCCTACAGCGGTTCGCGCTTTTCTCATGTATTTCAACGTGTATCGTTACGCCGCTTCTGCATGGACACGCTCTTTATGACTCGGAAAACCGCCCTGCTTCTTCTTCTTCTCGCCTCCACTCTGGCCTTCACTGGTTGCGACAAAATCCGCTCCAAAATCCCCTTCTTGAAAAAGAAGGAGGTCGCCACCACACCGGCGCCCGCGCCCGTGGCTGCCGCCCCGGCAACACCGGCGCCAGACGAATCCGCGTCTTCCACGGAGCCTTCATCCAAGCCGGCTTCGTCGACGTCGCCCAAGGGCACGGACTCCGCCGGATCGGCGGTCAACAAAAACGCCTCGGTCATCGCGCTCTGCTATCACAACATCGACGAGAAGGGCTCGAAGGCGCTGACCATCCCGATCGCGGAGTTTGAGAAGGAAATGGAGGCCATCAAGGCCAACGGCTTTACCGTCATTCCCATGCAGGACTTCCTCGCCTGGCGCCGTGGCGAAAAGAGCATCCCGAACAAATGCTGCCTCATCACCATCGATGATGGCTGGGTCTCCGCCTACACCAACGCCTGGCCCATCCTGAAGAAGTACAACTACCCCTTCACCCTCTTCATTTACATCAACTACGTCGGCACCGGCGGCAAATCGATGTCGTGGGACCAGCTCGCCGAAATGCGCGATGCGGGCGTCGACATCGAGTCGCATACCTATTCCCATTCGAACTTGAAAGTGCCGGGAGCTAACGTCGACGCCAAGGCCAAGGCGCTCATCAGCCAGGACGTGAAGGCGCTGGGTGTGGATGGATGGCTGCGCAAGGAAATCATCGGCTCGAAAGAAGTGCTGGAGAAGCAACTCGGCATCAAGTGCAACGTCTTCGCCTACCCCTTCGGCGTCTGGAGCCCGAAGGCCGTGGAAATTGTCAAGGAAGCGGGCTACGAAGCCGCGTTTACCGTCTACGGCCAGTTGCTGCACCCCAGTTCGCAAAAGGAACTGCTCGGGCGCTACGCCGTCGAGGCCAGCAAACCCAAGATTTTCGAGGACGCGATGAAGATGATCGGCGGCGGCCAGAGTCCGCTCTCCACCGGTCCCGCGGAGCCCACCTACACCCAGCTCGCCGCCGTCTCCATGGTCACGCAGCCCATGGACGGCGAGACAATCGGCAACCCCAAGCCGCTCATCAAAGCCAACCTCGCCACCCTCGGCGACATCGATCCCGGCACGGTCGAGATGCGCATCAG
>Ga0206892_1021_pt1 | contig 22626 bp, 16 predicted proteins | sample Alteio_BWOrgHeat_56_FD_153257 | JGI IMG/M metagenome (GOLD analysis project Ga0206892, IMG submission 153257) | Enriched cells from forest soil in Barre Woods Harvard Forest LTER site, Petersham, Massachusetts, United States - Alteio_BWOrgHeat_Nextera8 ... | reverse complement strand
CGACCGCACGGGGATCGGCTCCGGATTCTTTGGCAGCAAACTCGGGCGTGTACTGGGCGTAAGTTTGCTTGAGGATTTCCAGAAACGACTCGAAAGTTTGTGGCTGAGTGGAATGCTCCCCGCGAAGATATTCTTCCCAGTTCACCCACTGCTGCACAAACTCGCGATCGATCAAGTTCTCGCAAAGCAGCACATTGCACATCGCCAGCAGCACCGCAGCTTCGCTTCCCGGCCAGGTCGAAAGCCAGTAGTCGGCCTTGGTTGCGGTATTTGAAAGGCGTGTGTCGATTACACACACTCTGGCGCCCGCCATTTTTCCGTCGATGATTCGCTGCGCGTGGGGATTGAAATAGTGGCCAGCCTCGAGGTGGGAACTCAGCAAGAGAATGAAACGTGCGTTCGCGTGGTCTGGGGACGGTCGATCAAACCCATGCCAGAAGGCGTATCCCGTGCGTGCGCCCGCCGAGCAGACATTAGTGTGGCTGTTGTGCCCATCGATCCCCCACGCGTGGAGAACGCGCTGGTTATAAACCAACTCGTGTCCCGGGCGGCCTACGTGGTACATGATTTCGTTCTTTCGCCCTTCTTGCAGGGCGAGACGAATGCGGGAGGCCAGATCGTCCAGAACTTCATCCCAACTGACGCGCTCCCATTTTCCCTCTCCCCTTTTGCCGACTCGTCGCAGCGGGTACAGGATTCTTTCGGGATCGGTGACTTGATTGATGGTCGCAGGGCCTTTGGCACAATTGCGGCCGCGGCTGCCCGGATGCGCGGGATTGCCTTCGAATTTCTGAATGCGCATTTTGGCTTTATCGACATAAGCCAGCAGTCCGCAGGCAGCTTCGCAATTGAAGCAGATCGTCGGAATCAGTGAATAATGCTTTTCAACTTTTCGAGGCCACTGCTGCGCGTCGTATTCGGTCCAATTCTCCCAGCGGTCGGAGGGAGGGTAGCTGGAAAGTCCTCCAGCGGGTTCGTCCAAGTCCAGAGCTTGCGGATTTAAGGGAAGAGGATTTTTCATGGACGTCTTTATTTTTACGCTAACTGAGCGGGGCGGCCTGTCCGGCTTTGACCCACAACTCTTCAAACCACCATAAGCCAGCCAATGCAAGCACTGCGGCCGTCAGTTCAAGTGCGCTCGAAGGAAACGACAATGCGATGCTGCTAAGAACAATTGGTGCAACTAACCCTACGCCGATCGAGAGTCCCCAAAATTTTGCGGCCAGTTTTCCATGAATCAACCCAGCGGTTGCGATTCTTACGTCTTCACTGACATGAGGAAGCGCAACTTCGCCGAGAATCATGGCGAGGCTGAACACCAGCGAAGGCAGCAAAACGGCGGTGACCGGTCTGAAGATTTCTGAGGCCGTGTTTGTCAGAATTCCGACGATCAAGATCGTCGCCGACCCAGCCACCAGCGCCTGCACCAGCAAGTGCCACAGAAACAGCGGACTCTGCCACAGGTCGCGTCCTTTTGCCTGAGCGAAGAGGAACGCCGAATAGCAGGCGCTCGCTATTGCAAACGCGGAAGCACACCATCGCAACACCGCGGGCACTGGAATACCAAGAATCCCGCAGAGCAACCACGCCGAACCCGAGATTCCATAGCCAAGCAGAAAGTACGTGCCAATGACGAGCCAGGAGCGGAAATTCGGTTTCGTAATAAGGTAGAAGAAGCGGTCGGGGCGCTTGAGATCGAACACGAGCAGGGCGCTGGTTACGGCCAGAGCTATGAGAGCGATGGCAGGGCAAACAATATTAAAAAGAGTTCCTGCGGACTGCCCGGCGAAGCTCAACAAAATCGTGGCGACCAGCAACATACCGGCAGAGATTGATTTAGTCCACAGGTAAGCCGCAATCTTCCAGCCCCAGGGCGCGGGGTGGGGCACATCGTAAACTTCGCGAGCCAACGCTCCAGCGAGGTTGTGCTCAGTCGCGTCGGCGCCTGCGGCTGCTCTCCTGTCGGCCCAAAGATATGTGTCCTCACGCGACAAGCGCGTCGGCTCCAGTAAATCGCCCTCAATCCTTACGTAAAACAACTTCGGCTGCGTCCCTTTCTGAGGCTTGCGTACGGAGACTTTCTGGGTTGCGACAACACGGCTGACATTACTTCCACCGTCGTCGAGATCGCCCGCAAGAATTGCCTGCGTAGGGCAGACGATGACGCACGCGGGCTCCAGGCTTTTTTCCACCCGATGGGCGCAGAAATTACACTTGGCAGCGGTGTTGCTATTGGGATCGATATAGAGGGCGTCGTACGGGCAAGCCTGCATGCAGGCTTTGCAACCAATACATCGCTGATTGTCGAAGTCAACGATGCCGTCAGAGCGCCGATAAAGCGAGCTGGTGGGACAAATCACCGTACAAGGCGAATCGTCACAGTGATTACACCGCATAACGCCGAAGTGGCGTGATGTGTGGGGGAACTCGCCCTTCTCCACATACTTCACCCAGGTGCGAAACACGCCAATCGGCACCTGGTGCTCCTCTTTGCATGCCACGGTGCAGGCGTGACATCCGATACATCGGTCTTGATCAATAACAAATCCGTAACGCATCGGGTGAAAGCCGCCTCAGTCCTGGTTCCTTAACAAAACATGCCAGCTTCGACATGATAGCTGATTCCTTTGTTGCATCGGCGTGAAGCTGCGCCTTTTCTGTTTTGTTTTCTGATGCGGAGCCCGTGGAAAGCATTTCGTAGTTCTCGGTATCTATGGCGGAGCAGTCGGGTACAATACTCTGTCCTCTGGCCGGGGCGGAGAGCAGACGAATGGCGGAGACGTGGAAACGGTGGGAAGGTCAGGTGGTCAACGATGAATTCGAGCTGCGCCGGTACCTGGGCGGCTCCGACCACAGCGCCGTGTTTCTGACTGAACGTGGCGGTCCGGACCCACAAAGAGCCGCCATCAAACTGATTCCGGTGAATGCCGCGGATCCTGAACTCCAGCTTTCCTGGTGGGAACTCTCCGCCAAGCTGACGCACCCTCATCTTTTGCGCCTGGCGCAGCGGGGACGCTGCCAAATCGACGACACGGAAATGTTGTATGCGGTTTCGGAATATGCCGAAGAGAATTTGGCTCAAATCCTTCCGCATCGCTGTCTGACTTCAGCAGAAACACTCGACATGTTGCAGGCGGTAGTTGACGTTTTGTCATACGTTCACGGCAAAGGTTTCGTACACGGTCACATCAAGCCAAGCAACATCATGGCCGTGGGAGATCAAGTAAAACTTTCAAGTGATGGTCTCTGCGGAACGGGTGAATCGAGCAGAGTTCTCGGTGCACCTGGGATTTATGCAGCTCCCGAGATTGCTGGTGGCGGGGGAATATTGCCGGCTTCCGATGTGTGGTCGTTGGGTATGACGCTGGTTGAGGCTTTGACGCAACACCCACCAGTCTTGCAGGGCACTGAGAGAGATGAGCCGGTTGTGCCTACGGCGCTGCCCGCTCCGTTTCTAGAAATCGCGCGCAATTGTCTGCACTGGAATCCTCGCCAAAGGTGGACGGTCGAGCAAATCGCCGCGAGGCTGCACGCGGTTCCACCCGAGGTTCGGGAAGTAAAGCCAATCGAACCTCCCAAGGCGAGGTCAAAATCCACTGCCATTGTGGCGTCGGTGGCCGGATTGTTGCTGCTTGCGGTCGTGGTGGGTCCGAAAATCTGGAAACATCAGCCGAGTGTTGAGCCGGTTTCTTCAGCGGTAACCGATTCCTCGAATGCGCAAGTGCAGCCGAAAGCAACAGGCGATTCTTCCACGAACCAGCCTTCGAAACCTGCAGCCTCGACGCCGACTCACTCAAAGTCTAAAAGCGCCGCTCCCGTCGATTCATCAGGTCAGGGCTCAGTAGCGGGACAAGTGATCCCGGATGTTCCGCGCAGTGCCAGTAACACGATCCACGGGAAGATCAAGGTCAGTGTGAAAGTTAATGCCGACCAAACCGGAAATGTTACAACGGCAAGGTTCGTCTCTCACGGATCAAGCAAGTATTTTGCGAAACAGGCCATGACGGCCGCACAACGCTGGACCTTCAAGCCTCCGCAGGTCGGCGGTCAACCAGTTGCGAGCGAATGGATCGTTTACTTTGAGTTTGCCAGATCTGGGGCCACGGCGCGTGCGACAAAAACGGCTCCGTAGCCGGTAATTCGCGCCAAAGACGCAATAGCCAGGCCTGTCACTTCTAGCTTTTGTCCGTTTCGGCTCATTAACTCCGCGGTGAATTGATGACGATCAGCGCACATGATGAAAACTGATCGCGCCGACCAGGATGCCAAACACGTAGGTGACCCCTGCGATCAGGAGCATGACGAGTAGGTCGAGCAGCCTCCTTTTCACCCAGTGCATTTGAACTTTGCCCGACCTGAACAGAGCTTCGTGGAGGTAGAGGGCCCACAAGGCCGCCGCGATGCCGCCGAGAACCAGCCGCGCAATGGATGGGGGGCTGTGCAAAACGTCGCTATCATACACGAGGGCGGAAGGTTAGCTGTTTGTATTCTTAGTCCCTTACGAACACTTTGGAACTCCCTCCCGCTGGAATTCTTTTCCTCCAGAGTCCAAAGTCGGTCTCGGCTGATCGAGCATCTAAGGGGTGGGTCGAAATTTACCGCATAGGGGAGAAAACGATGGAGTTGGCCTGTGGATTTACCCGTCACCGCGGGCGTCGGTTCGAATAAACCATCTGGAAAGAGTAAGCTGCCGAAAGTTCCTGCGCCGGTCGAAATGGACTCCGGCGTGCCGTCATGGTGGGCAAGAAGGAGGAAAGATGCGTGTTGCGCAAGAGGAATTGGTAGTACGGCGCGAACTGCTGGAGCGTCTGTCCGAGGCTCGGGAGCGCAGCGACGACTTGTTTCGCGTGCTCGTGCCCGACTCCTTCTACGAACGTCCGATTCCCGAACGCCACAGGATCATCTTTTATCTCGGACACCTCGAAGCGTTCGATTGGAATCTGCTGCACGAGCGGATTTTGAGCCTGAAGGCTTTTCATCCTGAGTTCGACCAACTATTTGCCTTTGGAATCGATCCTGTCGATGGAGGCCTTCCATCCGACCAGCCCTCGGAGTGGCCCTCGGTAGGGGATGCACGGGACTACGTCAACCGCATCCGGGCAAGCATTGACGCAGGTCTGGCGAAGCTTACCGACGCCGATTGGACTTCGCGTTCCGCCGGGGCTGATTTTGCGGCCAGCACGTTGCTCAACGTTGCCATCGAGCACCGGCTCATGCACGCAGAGACATTGGCGTATATGTTCCATCAGTTGCCGCTGGATCGAAAAATCAGCAAGGTTCGCAAGCTCGAACTGGTGCTGCCGCCAATTGTGCCGGGGATGATTGAGATTCCTGCAGGCCGTGCAACTCTGGGACTTTCGTCTCGCGAACAGAATGCTTTCGGTTGGGACAACGAGTATGAGGGACACATCGTTGACGTTCCCGCGTTTGCAATCGACAAATATAAAGTGACGAACCGTCAATATTTGGATTTTGTGGACGCCGGTGGGTACGACAATTCCGCGTTCTGGGAGGATGCCGATTGGAAGTGGAGAGCTTCACAAGATATCCGTCATCCCGCATTTTGGAAGCGCAGCGGCGAGCGCTGGCTCTACCGCTCCATGTTCGATGAAATCGCACTGCCCTTGGACTGGCCGGTATACGTGAGCCAGGCTGAGGCAAGCGCCTATGCGAGATGGGCAGAAACGTCCTTGCCCAGCGAAGCCCAATGGCATCGAGCGGCCTACGGAACGCCAGAAGGTGGAGAAAGGCCGTTTCCCTGGGGCGATGCGCTTCCGAGCCATCGAAAAGGTAACTTTGATTTTCAGAGCTGGGATCCAACGCCGGTGGGGGCGTTTCCTGACGGCCAAAGCGCATTTGGCGTGGCGGATCTATTGGGCAATGGGTGGGAATGGACCGCAAGCCGGTTCGAACCTTTTTCCGGGTTCAAGCCGTTTTCGTTTTATCCAGGATACTCCGCGAATTTCTTCGATGGTAAGCATTACGTGATTAAGGGAGGATCGGCTCGCACTGCAGCATGCATGCTCCGCCGCTCGTTTCGCAACTGGTTCCAGCCGCATTATCAGTACGTGTACGCAGGTTTTCGCTGCGTGAGCAAGTGATTTGGGAGGAAATAATGCTGACACAAACGATTGCCAAGCCATCCGCTGCCGAGCTTGCGGCGGACGTTCGTGCGGGTTTGATGAAGCACGGTCAAAAGGAATTGCCCTCGAAATATTTGTACGACAGCGTGGGTTCGGGGCTCTTTGAAGTGATCAGCGTGTTGCCAGAATATGGCTTGACTCGCGCCGACGAGCGGCTTCTTCAGCGGCACTCGGAGAACATCGTGTCGCGGCTCAGGCCGCCGACGATGGTGGCGGAGTTGGGAAGCGGGAGCGGCAAGAAGACACGATGGCTGCTTGAGGCTTTGAGCAGTCTTCAGCCGATTTCTTACTACCCGATCGAAATTTCGCGAGCGGCGCTTGCTATGTGCGAGAGGGAATTGGGCGACATCGATGCGGTTCATATTGTGGGGTTCGAGCGCGAATACCTCGATGGCCTGCTGGAAGTCGCGGCCCGGCGCCGAATGGGAGAACAGCTTTTAGTGCTTTTCCTCGGTAGCACGATTGGAAACTTCGAGCATCCTGCCGATGTAAACTTTCTCCGAAAAGTGCGACAGATATTGCAGCCAGGGGATGCGCTTCTGCTGGGAACTGATTTGGAGAAGCCAGTACCCCAGTTGATCGCTGCTTATGACGATTCACTCGGCGTGACGGCGGCGTTCAATCTGAATCTGCTGGCGCGAATCAATCGAGAGTTGGACGCCGATTTCGACCTCGACCAGTTTGAACACGTCGCCAAATTTAATCAGGACGCGCGCAGTGTAGAGATGCACATCCGTTCTCGCAAGCAGCAGACTGTGACCATTCCTGCGGCAGATTTGTCAGTCGAGTTTGCCGAGGGAGAAACCATCTGGACGGAAAGCAGCCACAAATACTCGCTCGAAGAAATATCCCGCATCGCTGAAAAGTCAGGCTTTCGCTGTGACGCGGTGTGGATCGACGATGAGTGGCCCTTCGCGGAAAATCTGTTGATCGCGACCTAACCGTAACGCCGAGCGTAACGGATTCCGCGCTGCACTCGGCGTGACAATCGCGGCTGCTTATTCCTCGTCGGCGTCCGTTGGTTCCGTCGGCGAATCGAGACGTAATTCGGGCAAATCAGCACCGTGAAGTTGCTGGTTAACCGCAGGCAGGTCCGACTTCTTGATCTCATTCCACTCTTGCAACAGGGGCGGAAGCCCACGATCAATATCACTCGCTGCCGCCTTCTGGGCGTCGGTCGGTGCTGCGTCGGATTGGCCTACACTGCCGTAAAGTGCGGATAAGTTGCCATTTTCCTGGGCGAGCGTAGGTTGCGGAGCACCACCTCCCGGAGGTACCGGGGCGCCTTTTCCTAGAAGGATTCCCACCTTCGTCTCGAGACGCTTGAGTGATTCCGCCGCTGTGCCGTTCGCCTTGCCGTCGAGTTTGTGCAACTGATCAAACACCGAGCGCCCTTCCTTGAGCGCAATCGTGCTCTGCGTTAACTGCGACGCGAGACGTATTTCCAGATCGAACTGTTCCTTGAGGCCCGGAGGCGGCGTTTTTACGCGCGGATCCATCTTCACAGTAAGCGGCGCTGTGTACGTGTGCCCATTGGCTGTGAGTTGGGCAGTATATTCTCCGGGCAAAGCGAGCGCACCCTGTGGCGCTCGGGGCGTGTCATGCGGGACGGCAGAAATCGGATACTCGTAGCGCGGTGCATTGGGTGTGGCATAGCGCAAGTCCCAAACCCAGCGATGCATCCCCGCGCTAGTCGATAGATTCTTCGGCATACGAATCCAGTACAGCGGGATTAGCTGGCTTTCGAGTTCCTGTTGAGTCACCTCTGGCTGGTCGCTGCTCGAATAACGGCGAACCAGCTTTCCTTGAGCATCGAGAATGTCGAGGGTGACCTTACCAGACGGAGTCTGCCCAAGGAAGTAGTCGAGAACAGCGCCGTCGGGAGGGTTCTCGCCCATGGGCTCGTCCGGCGGAATGGGCGTGTCGGAATAAGTGCTGCGGTGGACCCGGTATGCAGGCTCGGGCTTGAAAAGATAGGCACCAGACTTGGCCACTGAATCCGCCAGTTGGCGCAAGGGCGTGATGTCATCCAGGATCCAGAACGAGCGGCCGTGAGTGGCTACGATGAGATCGCTTTCGTGAATCCATAGGTCGCGCATCGAGGTGTGGGGCAGATTCAGTTGCAGAGATTGCCAATGATCGCCGTCGTCGAACGAGACCCAAACGCTGGTTTCGGTGCCGGCAAATAATAAACCTTTTCGGACGGGGTCTTCGCGGACGGTATCGGCAGGTGCGTCGGCGGGCAAGTTCGAAGAGATAAGCTTCCAGGTTTTGCCGCCGTCGTGGGTGCGGTAAATGTACGGATGCAGGTCGTCGACGCGGAAGCGGCTCACCGATGCATAGGCAGATTCATCGTCGAAATGGGAGGCCTCAATCTGCGTGACTTTGCTCCACGCAGTTAATTCCTTCGGAGTGATGTTGTTCCAATTCTTTCCGCCATTGCGCGTGATCCAGATCAGGCCATCATCGGTCCCGGCCCAAATCGTATTGAGGTTCTTGAATGACGGCGCGAGCGCATAAATCACGCCGCGCTGCTTTCCAGCGTCGGGATTCTTGGCGGCTAACGTGCCGATACTCGACGGCATTCCAGGGTTTTCGCGCGTGAGATCAGGACTGATGGTCTGCCAGGATTGGCCACCGTCAGTGGTTTTGAACAGCACGTTCGATGAAAAATAAAGCGTGTGCAGGTCGACAGGTGAAAAGACCGTAGGCTCGGTGCGGTTGGTGCGATACTTCGCATTGCGCACGGGAATGGGCGTTACGTTCTGAACCTGGCCCGTCGATATGTGATATTTCGAGACGTCGGTGCGTCCTCCGCCGTAGACGATGTCGGGGTCGAGGGGATCGGGTGACACGTAACCGTACTCGATGGCCGCCACCGGATGCCAGTCGCGAATGTTGATTGCGCCATCATTGCCGCGCGTGGAAATGCAAACTGAGCCGCTCTCCTGTTGTCCCGAACAGACATTGTAGGGAAAAGTGCTGCTCACTCCGATGTGATACAGCTGCGCTGTCGGCTGGTTGTACCATGAACTCCAGGTTTGCCCGCCATTCACGGTGACGATGGCGCCTTGATCGCTGACCAGAAGAATAATGTTTGGGTCAATCGGATTGATCCAGAGGTTCTGGTAATCATCTCCCCCGGGCGCCCCACGAATGCTCATCCAGGTCTTGCCGCCATCGGTGGAGCGCACAGTCACGATGCTGGCGCTGTAGACAATATCTGAATTCTTGGGATCGACCCTCGGAACGGAGAGATCGCCCCCGCCGATACGCATTGCGGGGCGTGGATCGGTCGTAGCCACGTACCAATTCTCTCCCGCGTCATCGGAGCGGTACACGCCCAACCCTGCGCCGGAACCATAGTCTCCGCGGTCAGTGGTTCCCACGACCGCGTACAGGCGACTCGGTTGGCTCGCCGCGATGGTCACATTCACCTGCGAAATGTTGTTGGGCAGGCCTTTTGTTAATTGTCGCCAGGTATTGCCACCGTCGGTGGATTTGAAAAGCCCTCCGCCGGTTCCGTTGAACTGATTGTTATCCTCCCACGGGCCCTCGCGGGTTTCCCACAGAGCCGCGTAGAGGACGTTGGGATTCGACGGATCCATTTCGACGTCAGAGCCCCCGGTATTTTCATCCTTGTACAGAACCTTTTGCCATGTGCTCCCGCCATCGCTGGAACGAAAAATCCCGCGTTCTTCGTTCGGGCCATAAGGATGTCCCAGCACTGCGGCAAAAAGCCGGTTGGGATCACGCGGATCGACCGCCAGTGCAGGAATTTGCTGGCCGTCACGCAGGCCGTCGAGATGTGTCCATGTCTTGCCCCCATCGGTAGATTTGTAGATTCCGTTGCCGATCGAAAGATCGGGGCGGTGCAAACCTTCGCCGCTCGCAACATAAATAATTTTCGGATCGGAAGGGGCCAGCGCGATTGCGCCAATGGATTGAGACAATTGCTGATCGAAAATTGGGTTCCAGGTACGGCCATAATCATCCGATTTCCAAACCCCACCGTTCACCTGGCCAATGTAAAAGACGTTCGGCTGGCTGGGAACGCCGGCGACTGCACGCGTGCGGCCACCCCGGAATGGCCCGATCATGCGCCATTGCATGTCCCGATACATGCTTTCTGGGTACTGCTGTGAGTGGCTGACTCCGACGAGTGGGAAACCCAAACAAAAGAAAAACAAACTCAGGATGAGACGACGATCACGGATCACGCAGTCCTCCGGTCAACTATCCTCAATCGGACAGCATAAATGAAACGACCGCAGAAAGGACAGGAAAGAGCGAGTGGACGGGGAAATTCAAGGAAGATCTTAGTTCATGCTACGGCCTTGTCGATCATTTCTTTCCAAATGCCTTTGGATTTGAGGATGAGTTCGACAGTTTCGCGAATGGCGCCTCGGCCCGCGCGCGCTTTCACTACATGATGAGCGGCCGCTTTAACTTCGGGAACTGCGTCCCCGACAGCGATGGCAAGCCCAACACGGCGCATGACCGGCAAGTCAGGCAGGTCGTCGCCCACATAGGCGACTGCCGATTCAGGAACTCCGGCCAGCTTCACGATCTCCTCAAAGGCGGGAATTTTCACCGGCTGCTTCTGATAGACAAAATCCATCTTCATCTCTTTCGCGCGGCGGAGCAGCGCAGGGCTTTCGCGTCCGGTTATGCATCCGGTGCGTATGCCCGCAGTGTGGGCCAGCGTAAGGCCCTGCCCATCGTGTGCATCAAAGGTCTTGATTTCGAGTGCGGTGCCGTCGCTTTGCGAAAGAAGCGTCACGGAGCCGTCGGTCATGGTGCCGTCGACATCCATGAGCAACACCTGAATCAGCTTGGCACGTTTTCTTACATTCATGGGGGTTTTTATGCCATTGGCCATATGGTTAATTTTTTCCTGATTCTTTCATTGAGGTTGATTTGTATTGTTCGATCACAAAATGATCAAGACATCTGGCTAGGGGTTCTTATCCCTCGTCGTGACCAGCTTCCCGCCGCTCTGTTTGAATATCAACGCCGAGTTGCTCGGCTTTCTTGTACAGATGGCTGCGCTCCAGTCCGAGGGCTTTGGCGGCATTGGTGATGTGGTAGTTATGCCGTTTGAGTTCAGCTAAGATTACGTCGCGTTCGAAATTCTGTACTCGGTCAGCCAATGACCCGGAATTGTTCGCTGACGAAACTGCAGTCGCCGAGGCAGCGGGCAGTGCCAACTGAACTGTATCAAGCGTTACCCGATCGTCGCTCGCCAGCAGCATCAAGCGCTCGACGACGTTGCGCAACTCGCGTACATTTCCCGGCCAGGGATACGCGCTGATTGTATCGATCGCCTGTGGCGAGAATTCGATCGGCTTCCAACTGTTCTGCGCGCAGACTTGTTGGGCGAAGTGATTAACCAAAACTGGAATATCTTCTCGGCGTTCTCGCAGTGGAGGCACGGCGAGTGGGAACACGTAAACCCGGTGAAAGAGGTCCTGGCGAAACTTGCCGTCCCGCACCAGCATTTCCAGATTCCGGTGCGTTGCCACGACCACCCGCGCATCGGTCGTAATGGGTTTGTCCCCGCCGATGCGTTCGACTTCGCCTTCCTCGAGCACTCGCAACAGTTTCGCCTGCATGGTAAGCGGCATGTCGCCGATTTCATCCAGGAAAAGTGTGCCGTGTTCGGCTTGTTCGAACTTGCCGATGTGGCGGGCGGCAGCTCCCGTGAATGAGCCTTTCTCATGCCCAAAGAGTTCAGATTCGATCAACTCGGCAGGCACGGCCGCACAATTCAATGCAACAAACGGCCCCGCTGCGCGGGGACTGCGATCATGCAAGGTACGAGCCACCAATTCTTTCCCCGTGCCGGTCTCGCCCAGGATGCACACTCGCGACTCGCTCGCGGCCACACGCTCCACTTGGGTCATGACTTTGCGCATGACCTCACCCGTCCAAACGATCTCGTGTTTGCCGAGACGTTGCCGAAGTTGGCGGTTTTCCAATTGCAAACGCCGGAGCTTGAGCACATTCTCGATGGTGAGTAGAAGCTTCTCCGTTGAGACAGGCTTCTCCAGAAAATCGAGTGCCCCGAGCCGCGTGGCACGCACCGCCATTTCGATGTGCGCCTGTCCTGACATCATGACGACGGGGACGGTGATGCCTTGTGCCTTGAGGTCTTCCAAAAAAGACAAACCGTCTTTGCCCGGCATGACCACGTCAGAGAAGATCAAATCAAAGTTCTGTGTCCGCACAAGTTCCAGCGCCTTCACCGCGTTGTCACAAACTGTCGCCTCGTGACCGGTGAGACGGAAGGCGCGCGCAAGTGAAGCTAGCGTGTTCGAATCGTCATCGACAACCAGCAGGGTTGCTTTTTGAGGCACTAGTTGCTCCTCCCGGTGACATCGCTCACGCCGCCCGATGCGGGCTGGGCCTGCAACTTATTCAGATTTCTCGGGAGTTCAATCACAAATGTAGTCCCGCGTCCTACCTCGCTCCGCACGTTGATTCGCCCGCCATGGTCGCTGACAATCGACTGTACGATAGCGAGTCCGAGACCCGTGCCATGATCCTTGCTGGTGTAATAGGGAGTGAACAAGCGCTCGCGCTCGTCGGGAGTAAGCCCTGTTCCTGTGTCTGAGACTGCAATGAAGGCCATACCGCCGTCTTGCCGCGTGCGGAGGGTTAGGGTGCCACCTTTGGGCATAGCATCCACCGCATTCGATACCAGATTGGAGAGTGCGCGGTGCAATAGTTCGGGATCGGCGGCTATCGGTTGCATCGCGCCAGCCAAATCTAGTTTACATTCGATGGCTGCCGGATCGGTCGCTCGGATTTGCGCCTGAAAAAGCCGGGCGACATTCTGCACGATTTCGTTGGGCTGCATTTCCTGAAAGTTTGGTTGCGGCATCCTGGAGAATTCGCTAAAGCGCGAGATGATGGCCTTGAGGTTCGCGATCTCAGCCAGAAGCGTCGACGAGCTTTCTTGAAAAATCTCTTCGAATTGTTCCGGACTCTGCTGGCGGGCTCGCAGCAGATTCTCGACGGTTAATTGCAAAGGGAAGAGAGGATTCTTTAGCTCATGCGCCAAGCGCCGAGCCAGTTCACGCCATGCGGCCACCCGTTCCGCCTTCACCAGATGTTCTTTTTGCGCTAGCAGCTCGACAGTCATCTGATTGAACGACTCAGCAAGCTCGCCAATTTCGTCCGACGATGTGACCTCCACCTGTGTATTCCAATTGCCGGCGGCAACTTCCCGAGCAGCTTGAGCGAGTTGTTCGACCGGGCGCGTGACTCGTGCCGCAGCCCATCCACTAAGCAACATCGCGAGCAATACGCCCGCGGTCGCAGACAATAACGCCACTGACTGGATGTGCTGGCGAAGCTCGACGTAAGTTCGGCGCGAATTCGCAATCAGAAGCACTCCCAGCAATTGATTGTCGCGACCATTCAGCGGGATCGCCGAAACAGTTTCATCATCGGCCGCATCCGAGGACCAATGAATCAGGGTCGTAATCTCCCTTCGTTGCTGCTGCATCTGTTGAATGATGGGTGCGACTTCCTCGGCGTGCTGGACCGGTCCCGAACTCTCAATCAGAAATTGGGGTGAAAATTCCGTTCCCAGGTTTTGATAGAACATGGCTCGCACCTCCGCCGGCAGGTCCAAGCTGGAAAGAAAGTTCCCGTCAAGGCGACGGCCACCGACGACGAAGAGAGGTCTGTCCCCCAGGTTTACCTCCCTGACCGCGAACAACCCGAGCGCCAAGCCGTTAGGAAGGTCCTCTTGTTTTAAGAATGCGTTCGTGGACGCGGTAGAGACAGGGGATTGACTTTCCTTGTAGCCAAACTTACCGGGCCATTGAGCGGAAGCAATAATCATGCCCTGATTATCCACGAACTCGAGAAAATCCAATTGCTGACTCTCCGCCAGCGTCCGCGTTTCGTTCAGGTATGCGCCGTAGTCGAGAGTGCCGCGGCTCAACGCAAGAGCCATGCGAGTTGTGCCTTCGCTCGCAGCAATGGTTTCGACACGATGAACTACCTCATCCCCACGACGATTGAACTCGCGGCGGAATTGCGCCACGGAAGCGGCAGTGCGCTCCGCGTCGGATTTTTCAAAGGCCCGCCGAGTCAAAGCCAAAGTTACCCAGGCGACTGCTGTAACAGCAACGACAATCGTTAGCGCGAACACGAGAAGAAGTTTGCGCCGGAAGGTCATGTGGCTGAAGTTCAAGGTTGCTCCGGCGCGAGCCACACGCTGGTCAATGGCCAGCTCCCGTCGCGGGCTTCATCCCAATTTCTTACCGTACCAGACCGTGCCCATGCTGTCCGCAGGTGCAAGAGCGGCACTATTCTTTGTGATTGCAAGAGCTTGGTTTCGGCGCCGTAAAGGTCCTCGGCGGAGCTGGAACCAGGTTTCACCGGGGGAACTGCAAGTGGAGCAGCTAGTTCACTGAGCGCAACTCCAGCGTCAAGCGAAACCAAAGGAACCCGCACGAGCCGCAAGTCAGCACTGCTCGCGGAGGTGATTTGCAAACCCAGGCCGGTGTCGCGAGCGTTGAGCGCGATTCTTTCCGCAATCACCTGGGCCACGGGATCCGTCGGATCGTAAGCCAGAGTCCAGACAGTACTATGCGGAATCTCGCTGCGTAGCTGCCTTGCGAGCGCCAGGTTTGCCGACGTTGGGAAAACAAAGCTGTATCCTGATATCCAGTTGGGTAGAAGTGCGCCCGCGGGTTCTCCAGCACCTCGCAACACCACCGTATTGAGCAAGTCGCGGTCAATACTCAAGGAGAACGCTTGACGCTGTTTAGCGTCCTCGGGTGATTGCGGATCGCGACTGAAGACTAGCGCAAATAGTTCAAGCGAAGCAGAACTCTCTACCCGTCCGCCTTCTGCTGTTGCTGTGTGCATTTGCTCCGGAGCCACCTCAATCACCTGATTCTTGCCGAGATCAAACGAAATCATTTGATCCCGCAAACTCTTTCCCAATTCAATCTCGATGGCATCCAGGAAGGGGCGGGAGCCCCAGTAATCACCGCGCGCGGCCAGGAGAATTTTCTTTCCCCGATCCCACTGCGAGACAGCGAAAGGGCCGGTGCCCGCGATCCTGGCAGCTTCGCGTTTCACAATGCTGTTCCTCAGCAGGGCCAGTTCGGCGGGGAGATCGGGAATTGGCGAATCGCGCTCAACCACAACCGCATCTCCGTCGGAGAACACTTTCCAGGATGGATTCACCTTGCGCAAAGACGCGGCGACAGAGTCGGGAGTCACCGGCGAACCGTCAGAAAAAGTAACTCCGCGGCGTAATGAAAACTGCCACCTCTGGTTGCCAGGCTCAGCTTGCCATGACGTCGCCAATGCGGATTGAGGTCGACCTTGTTCATCTAACGCAACCAAGGTGTCAAACACAAGACGAAACAGGTTTTGCGAACCGAACCAGTCTGGTGAATTAAGCTCGGCGGGATCCAGCGACAAGGGAGCGGCCCGCATGGCGATGTGCAGAGTTCCGCCATAGCGCGGTCGCGTTGCGCCGCTCGCCGCCGCGGCCCAAATCAAGCTACTGATTGCAACTAATCGAAAGCCGGTAAGCCTCATATTTTCCTGTGTCCGCATTCTGGGCGACCGCAAGTGCGGTGGTTCCATCCCAATCGGTCCAGAGTGCGGTGATGTTGCCGCTAAATTCCACGGGCTCGCTGACACCGGCCGGCTCGCGGTCGAGCATTTCGAACGCTTTGATCGTTTCCCTCTTGGTCTCAGTGTTGCCCGTAACCAGCAATTGCCAGCCGAGCCCGCAGCCGCTGTGTACGCTGGCAATATCGCTCCCCCAACCTGGTTTGGGGGCTACTTGATCGGTGACTCCATCCAGCAAATGAACTTGTCCATCGACTGTGGCAAGAATCCACAGTTTGTATTTATCTCTAGGCAGCATCGCAGCTGAATAAAACGCTTTCACCGTGGTTTGCTTTTCGAGGCCCGGCGAAAGCGCTCCGGTAAAAAAGTTTCTGGCAGGAGAAAAGAATGCACTCAAACCCGATTGATCCGCTCCCAACGGCCAAGGGTCGTCACTTTCGTAACAGGCGATCGCAAGAGGCATCGCTGTAGTACTCCGGCAGAAGACGCCTGGCAGATAGGCGTCAAAAAGATGATCTTTGCGAAGCGCCAACCGCCCGCGGAGATCGCGTGGCCATGGATGCAGATGTGTGATGGGGAGAGATTGTTCTACCACCCAGAGACTGCCTTGCAGCTTGAGGAGTACGACATTCTCTGGCTGGAGTGCAACCATGCGCGGAGGATTAGCGCTGACAAATGCAACATCCAGAATCCGATTTTCGTCGGACCAAAGAAGAGTCTTGCGAATCGTCAGTGAAACCGTGGAGTGATCAGGCTGCGCTCCGCCCGATCGTGCCGTGGCGACCATGACGACGGAAGCTTCTCCATTGCCCTGTGTGATTTCTGCGACCCATACGTAATTCTGCAGATTCTCGGACAGTGTAATTCGGACCGTGGCCGCGGCCTGATCCGCGCTGACGGAGCGCACCCCGAGCGTTGCCAGTTCCGCAGCGAGCCCGCGTCGGACCTCTTCCACGTCCGCGTGACCGAGAGATGATCGGTTCACCACTTCGACGGCGACAGCGCCCGGACCCGTGGCCGCGGCAATCTTTCGCGCCAATTGCTCCTCGGGCGCATGCCATGTACTTGCAAGGACGCTTGGTACAATTGACAGCAACGCGAACAAGCAGACAGCACGCGAATACCTTGATTGTGAGGCACGCATGTCCAGGATGGGCGCATTATAAACCGCATTGTTGCTGGCCTTTCGCATAGAGCCCTGTACTGTTTGTAGACACCGGGAACGGCTGGCGCCGGTATTGCGACAGACTGCCGGCGCGCTCAAGATTTACTTCGGCTGCGACACTTCCGGCTCTTCGGCTTCACTGGCATGGTTGGATACGCTCATGCTGCGAAGCACATCATTGGCAAAGAAGAACTTGCCGTCAGCCGGAACCATCATGATCTGCAGTTTGTCGGAGAGCCGTTCCGCGACGATCTTGTTGATCAGCAGTGGATTCTGCTTGAGAATCGCGCCTTCACTCTGCAGGCGCACCGCGTCCGCCGCCGCGGTGACCCGAATCCGGTCCGCTTCCGCTTCGGACAGCAACTTACGCCGCTCCATCTCCGCCTTGCTGTCGATCACTTTGGCCTCAGCCTGAGCTTCTGCGTTCTTGACCGTGGTCTCCTTACGCGCCTCTGCTTCCAGCTTCGATTGCTCAATCTGTTTCTGCTTCAGGGGCAGCGTATACTGCATCGCATCCGCCTCGGCTTTGGCCTGTAACACGTGAACCTGGGCTGCACCTTCCGCTTGCTTCACCTCCTGTGCTTTGGTGGCTTCCGCTTGCAGTTCTGCGATGCGCACCTGCTTTTGCTGAATCTCCGTGTCGACGCCCATGCGGTCATTCTCTTGTTCCTTGAGCAGAAGGCTCTCAAGCCCTTTTGCGTATTCCGGCGGCAACTGGATATCACGCAGCATGACCTCTTTCACGACGATTCCATCCGCAGCCAGCTTCTGCGTAATGACATCCGAAGCGAGCTTGCGCACTTCTTCGCGCTTAGTGGCGAAAACATCGCGGACGGTGTAGTTGGGTACGAGTTCACGCCATGCGCTGGCAACCACTGCCGGCACGATCTCCCGCTCCACGGGTTGCGGCAAATTACTCTGAATGTAGTCGAGATGCCGTGGATCGAGCCGGTATCGAACGGTGATCGAAAGGCCGAGCGTGAGCCCTTCTTTTGCTTGCACGTTCAACGACTCTGGTTTCGTACTCTTTGCAGGTCCGCCACCATTCGCCGATTCCAGTGCGCCGGTCGTAAACAATTGATCACGTGTGTCAAAGAGCACAACATTTTCCGCGAGCGGAACCACCAGGTGTGCACCCGGATAGAGCGTGCCGGCGAGCGTTCCCCTGGTCTGGCTTACGCGGACCCCAGCCATGCCGCTGGGCACCACGATAATGCTAAGCGCTAGCAGAACTGGTCCCCAGGCCAACAAGACCAGCGCCAGGGAACTGCGCCAACGCACGTGCGGCGTTGCAGGTAAGGGCCCGGCGCCAGCGCCTGCGAGCGCCTGCCGATAGTGCATCTCCAGATAAAGGTCATAAGCAAGAATTCCCGCGGCGACCGCAATCATCCCGATGCCGCCCCACATCAGCAAGTACTTGGCAAACAACATACATTCTCCTTCTTATGCGTTAGTGCTTTTGTCCGCCATCCGCCTGCACTAACCGGCGGGCAAAGAGCGGGCATAGCACTTTCCCGAAAATCAGTTCTTCGACCAAAATCGCTATAGCCAGAGAGAAAGCCATCCCCGCGGTTACAGTTAGTGTTGTCATCATGATTTGCATCGCACCCTCCTGGCGAACTGCGGACACGAATGAGGTGGCAGGCTGCATGCCAAACACAAATTGTTGATTCTTAGAGGAGTTAGAGCGCTGAGTGCGAAGCCACGACGTGTCGGGCTAGAGACAGTGTGTTGCGCTAAACACAAGAACTGCAAAAGAAAAACCAGCCTTTCGAAAGGCTGGCTGTAGTTGGTTTCCTCTGGTCGCTCTTTAGTGCTAGGAAACTGCAGCGAATACTGGCACGGAATTTGTTTCCTCGATCACCGGCTCGGTTATTTCTCTAACTTGAAATGCGACCGCCACGGCACGCTGCCAGAAACGCATCGCGAGAAGCAACAGCAGGGTTGCCTGACTCACGATGAAAGCGCCCAGCACACTGTATGGAGGAACAATCTGGTTCCATAGCACAATTCCGCTGACCAAAATTGCCAACGCCACCACGGCGACCGCAAGGTAGCTCGCGAGCAGTGGGACGAGATTGTGCCGAGTCTTGCGGAAAGCGCCAGCAATCGACTTACGCACCGCGTTTTGATCCTGCAGGACGACGTCGGTCTGCGCCAGGTCAAACCAGATGCGAAGTACGGTCAATATGATAAGAATGAAAATCGTGCCAAACAATTGCACAAGGTAAGGCAATCGTTCGTTGGAAGTCTTGTCCGCCGCATTGCTGAGGGCGTTAAGCCCGCTAAACAAGATTCCTGAAATAATTCCGGCAATGATCAAGAAAAATACGAACAAACGGACGAAGCGCCAGACATTCCGGCCGCACGCGCGATAGAACTCATCGCGAGAAATACGGTGGTCGGAAGCGTAACCCAATAGCACACCCGGCATGATCACCAAGCTGGCGACCAGAAACAGAATTGCCATCATGTTGGCGGGCGCGGCGAACTTTCCAATCGGGCCAATTTCCGGACGCCCCAATAATTCGAAGAACACCTCCAGATCGAAGCTGCGAAGCAGTCGGCTCGCATAGAGGCTATGATCCGTCAGGGCGTGGATCGATCGACTCGCTGCGATTGCGCCAATCCAGCCGCATGCCAGGTTAAGGATGTAAAACCAAACCACATATCGTTTGTTCCGGCCTGCGATGTTCCCGCCCGCGGAAATCAGATTTCTATGCTCGCTCATTTTTTCCCTTCCTACACCAGCCACCAGGCCAGGGCTTGGGCAAACAGCTGACCCATGAACTGCCAGTAGTTCGCGATTTTGCTGCCTGGGGTCGGATTCTTCTCCGCGGTTTGGCTGTTATTGAAATTGTTGCGGTCGATCATGATCTTGTGATTGGGATCCACTTCCGCCGACTCGATCTTCGCCTTCTTGTGGTACTCATACCTCACCCAGCGGTCCTGCCCATCCCAGCGTTCACGCACCTTCTCGCCGTTGTCGAACTTGATTTCGACGTCGATGGGCATTGCGAACTCGCCCTTGCGTTGAATCCATACATTGGAGACGTACTCCGTCTCCCCTTTTTTCTCTTTCAAATTGTCCTTGTACCAATCCGCCGGCGTGGAATCGATCTTCAGCACCGCGTAGTCGAGCACCTGCGTGCCATAGATCGCCTGGTTGAAATACCAGCGCAAATCTTTGCCTGATACTTCCTCAATCGTTTTGAGAAAATCTTCCTTGGTGGGATGAGTGAAACGCGTGCGCAAGAAATAAGTATGCATCGCCCGGCGCATTGTGTCCTCACCGATGATGCCCTCCAGAGTGAGCAGCACGACTGCCGTTTTGCCGTAAGTAACGTTGCCGTAAGCGTCAGAATTGGCGTACTGCCAGCCGTTTTTCGCAATGATGTCAAGGTCGGGCGTGGGGAGATAGAACAGTCGATCCAACCCGCGTTCGCTCCAAGTGATTCCTGCCAGATCGACGCTGGAAGCGGACGCGCCAAACAGCGAATCCATAACTTTCGCCTGGGTGTACTGATTGATTCCTTCGTCCATCCAGGCATCCTCGAACTCGTTGGTGGCGACCATTCCATACCAGTACTGGTGTCCAAATTCGTGCTCAATGGTTTCCGCGGAGCCCAGATGAAAGCCCTCTGGTTCCAACCAGGTCGTGCCCCCAGTAATGAACGTGGGATATTCCATCCCGAATGCTTGCGATCCGGGTTCGGGATCCACCAGCGTCAACGTCTTGTAAGGGTAAGGCCCGTACCAGCGCTCGAAGCGATCCATTACATCTTTGAGCACTCGCGCATGCCGTTCTCTCTGGCTCCAGTGTGCCGGCTGCATCATGATGTGCAATTTCACCGGGCCCATGCTGCCTTGAAAAGTGTCGTCGTAATTCATGTAGTGCGGACTCGCAGTCCAGGCGAAGTCATGAACATCCTCGCCGTGGTAGCTGACGGTTTTGGTGCCATCGGGATTGTTCACGTTGCCGACTTCAACTCCCACCGCGCCAACTACTTCATTCTGCGGAACCGTTAGCTTTACGTCGTACACTCCGAAGTCTGCAAAGAACTCGGTGTAAGCGTGAAAGGTGTGACAATTCCATGCGCCGTGCCACCACACACCAACCTTTGGGAACCACTGCCCGCCCAGCACAAAATCGCGATTCCATCCCGTGCGCTCCAGTGTCTCCGGAAATTGATCGTGAAACTTGATCTTAAACTGCACGTAACCATCGGGAGGAATAGGTTTTGGCAAGTGCACCTGCACTACAGTGTGGTCGTCTTTGTTGTCGTCGTCAGGATGGATGAACTGGAGTTGCGAGGTAAAATCGCCCTGGCCCACGACTTCGAAGCTCTTGATCTCCTCCGCTCCGTTGCTCTTGTTATCCCAGGTGTCGAAAGTCTGATTGCGTGTCCCCTCGCGCTTTCCTTCTCGCATCCAGGTCGAAGTAGGCTGGAATGCGTTCAAATAAAGGTGAAAAGGGAATGTGTCCAGGGGCTGCCCGGAAAGATTGTGATACGTCAACGTCTCAGTGCCTTCCAGAGAATGAGCCGTGGCATTGTACTTGGCGCTCATGTCGTAAGCCACAACGCGCTGCGAGAGCGGAGTAGGAGAGTTAATCGCCGAGGTCGTAGCCGGAATCGCGAGCGTCGTTGCACTATCATCAGCACAGACGGGCAACGCAGCCATCGCCGCCATCAAACAAGCTACCGCCCAATGTCCTAAACGCATTCGTAGAGCTCCTTCACATGTAGCTGAACGCCGTTGGCAATCATATCGCAGAGAACGCGCGCGTGGGCCATTCAGCGTGAACCTTGATTGCATAATGATTTACGCGAAATATCGTGATTTGGTTCCCGTCCGAGTGTTGAAGACGCAATTCACGCCACTCCTGTGGCGGGATTCCTTCACAGCACTTTAACCCTCGGCCCGCAATGGGGATGTGCGTTAGCAAGCTAGCAAGCGTGTGCAACCAAGTTCATTTTGAATGCAACTAAATAATTAGTTGACGTTTGGTTTTTTCCTGCGTCTAATAGGGAGAAAGGGAGGTCGGCTTGCCGCCTACTAAATCCGCGACTTTGACGGAGGCCGAACTCCGGCTGATGGACGTGCTTTGGCAGAAGGGGCCATTGACCGTCCAACATGTACTTGAAGCGCTTCCTAAGAAGCCAGCGCTGGCTTACAACTCGATTTTGACGACCATTCGCGTACTGGAGAAAAAAGGTTATCTCAAACATGCCAAAGATGGCCGCGCCCACGTTTATATGCCGCTGGTCAAGCGGGAAGAGGCTTCACGCTCAGAGATTCGCCACCTAGTGAATCGTTTCTTTGCGAGTTCCCACGAAATGCTGGTGCTGAACATCCTTGAGACGCGCGGGGTCGATGCCGCTGAATTGGAAAAACTCCGCCTGCTGCTGGACGAGACTCAACCCGCCGGAAACGACAGGAACAAATAGATGACCTCTGCCTTCCACTTAGCTCCGATTGCCCGACTTTTGGCCGAGCGCATGTTGAACTGCGTGGTCGAAGGAATGGTGATTGGCCTGTTTGCCTGGCTACTCCTCCAGGTTGTGGGGCGTAGGAATTCGAGCACCCGCTTCGCCGTCTGGTTCGCGGCGTTGCTCGGGATTGCGTCGTTGCCTTTGATTCAATCCGCTATCACCTCAAATTCGATCTCCCGCAGTGCAGCTTCCGCCGTGACGCTGCCAAGTTCGT
>Ga0206892_1020_pt1 | contig 23338 bp, 21 predicted proteins | sample Alteio_BWOrgHeat_56_FD_153257 | JGI IMG/M metagenome (GOLD analysis project Ga0206892, IMG submission 153257) | Enriched cells from forest soil in Barre Woods Harvard Forest LTER site, Petersham, Massachusetts, United States - Alteio_BWOrgHeat_Nextera8 ... | reverse complement strand
CGCCCGTGGTCTTCTGCTCCACCGCCGGCAGCAATTCATCGAGGACGAAGCGCGCATAGCCGTCGCCCATGCCGTCGTATTCATAGCTACGATTGAAACGATCCAGCGCCGCGCTGCCATCCAGCGCCTTGACCACGCCGGGCTTCGCAAAGACGCCGATCGTCACCGGCATGTCGCCCTTGGCGATGAGATTGTCGAACACCACCGGTGCGTTCCATTGCACACCGTCCTGGTTTACATAAACGCACGCGGGCTTCGCCCCGTCGTACTGCTTCGGCACGTAGATCGTGACCTCGCGCGTCGTGCCGGGAAAAATCTTTGACTCCGCAAAGTCGAACTTGATCAACTCGCCCTTCGGCACGTTGTCGTGCACCTTGGAATCTTCACTCACCGGGTAATCGGGCTCCGCCGCGTGCAGGGTGGGCACGGCCAGCAAGGCGGTGAGGGACAGGGCAAACGGGAGGAAGCGTTTCATGAAAAGGGGCGGAAATGGACGGGAGGTGACCAATGACCAAATCACGCAACCCGCGCCAGCTTAGATTGAATTCATTTGCAGATTGACGCGTCCCATTCCCCAGAGCACCCACTGATGGTTGCCGGACCGGACAACCACCGGTATCGCCAAATTCGTATCCCCTGCTAAACATGAAACCTCTCTTCCTCCTCGCCGTCGCCGCTGCGCCGCTGCTCCTGACCTCCTGCGTCGAGCACGACGTTGTTTACCGCCATCCTTACCACCCCTATCATCCGTATCGGCGCGATGTCGTCGTCGTCGAACCCGGCCCGGTGGGAGTCGTCTACTACACCGACGTCCACGGCCGGTACTACTGGGGGCGCCACCACCGCCGCGTTTACGTGACGGTTTATTGAGGCCACGGGACGGCGCGCGCGACTCGCTTGCCCCATCGGCTACGCTGTCGATGTCGTGCGCCCGCTTCCCTCGCTTCTCTTCCTGCTCGCTTGCCTCTTCACGAGTCAGGCGCAGGACGCCCCCCTGCCCACGCTCACCACGGCGCGCGACCTCCGCAATCTCCCCGCGACCGAGGCCGCACGCCATTATCCCCTCCATCTCCGCGCGGTCGTCACCCTCGTTGAACCGGAGCGCACCATCTTCCTGCGCGACGACACCGGCGCCGCCTTCATTCGCTGGGGCAAGGGCCTGCCCGATTTGCGTGCCGGCCAGCAGATCGACATCGAGGGCGAAACCTACCCCGGTCTCTACCTCACCGGCATCGTTGGGAAAAAGGTGACCGTTCTCAGCGAGGGTGAACCTCCCGCCCCGCATCACATCACCTACGAGCAACTCGCCTCCGGCCAGTTCCACTACGATTGGGTGGAAGTGCGCGGTATCGTTCGCTCGGTGACTCAGAGTGAGAAGTATTCGGTGCTGAAGCTCGCCCTCGGCAACGGCTCGCTCGACGTCTACCCCGTCACCGACGACTCAACCGTCGATGATCACCTCATCGACGCCGTGGTCCGTGTGTCCGGCATCGCCGCCGGCTACATCAATGACCGCCGACAACTGGTCGCGCCGCATTTGCGCGTCCGCTCTCTAACGGATGTGACCGTGCTGGAGCCGGCGCCCGATGAACCGTTTGCCATTGAGACGACACCGGCTACGCAACTCCTGCGCTTCGCCCCGAACGGACGCGCCGGTCATCGCGTGAAAGTGCGCGGCGTGGTCACCCAGCAGCAGCCGGGCAGTGCCATTTACCTGCGTGACGACGTGCAAGGTCTCCGCGTTCGCACTACCTCGACGGAGACGTTTTCGCCCGGTGAGATCGTTGAGGCGCTTGGCTTTCCTATCATCGGCACGCTCAGCGCAGAGCTCGACGATGCCGTCTTGCGCCGGACCGGCGAGGATGTCGTTGTTTCGACCACGCCTGCACCAATCAAAGATCTTGCGGCTGGCAGACTGGATGCTGATTTCATTGAGGTCGAGGCTGGCGTACGGGACGTGATTCGCGATGGCGATCGTACTCGGCTCACCATGCAGGCTGGAGATTTCATCTTTCCCGCAATCGTGCTCTCGCCATCCCCGAGCTACGAGATTCCCGCGATCGGCACCCAGGTAAAGCTCCGGGGAATTTGCCATGTGATCGAAGCCACCCAGCCGACCCGCAGCTTTAGCACACGGGCCCGGGCTTTCGAAATCCTGCTCGACGGCTCACCTTTCGATATCGCTATCGTCCGCCATCCCCCGTGGTGGACGACACGGCGTTTGGCGGTCGCCGCCGGCACGCTGCTGGGCGTGGCCGTGCTGGCCTTTGCCTGGGCTGCGCTCCTGCGCCGACAGGTCCGGCGGCAAACGGCCTTGATCCGCAGCCAGGTTGAAGCCGTCACCATCGCCGACGAACGCCAGCGCATCGCCCGCGAATTCCACGATACCCTCGAGCAGGAACTCGTCGGTGTGAGCCTGCGCCTCGATGCCGCCGCCACCCGCGCCGACGAATCCAAGCTCCGCGACCTTCTCACCGGCGCACAGCGCCTCGTGCAACAGCTCCAGGTGGGCGCGCGCAGCTTCGTCTGGAATCTGCGCGACAGTTCCCTCACCACCCAACCACTCGCCGAAGCCATCCGCTCCGCGGTCGCCAACATTACCGCCGGCCGCCAGCTCGAGATTCTCAGCCTCGGCGAAGCCCGGCGTCTTCCCGAACTGATCGGACACGAACTCCTCCGCGTTGCGCAGGAAGCCACCGCCAATGCCGTAAAACACGGTAGTGCCCAGCGGATCGCCATCCTGCTGGATTTCACCGCCGTCGCGCGCATGCGTCTCGCCATCGAAGACGACGGCGCGGGCTTCGACATCACGGCGACCGTGCCCGCCGGCCATTTCGGTTTGATCGGCATTCGCGAACGCGTGGAAAAACTCGGCGGTGAATTCCGACTCCGCAGCGAACCCGGAAAAAGTACCACCGTCGAAGTAACCGTGCCCGTCGCCGCTCATTGATCCGCTATCCTCCTTCCCCTCCCCTTCATGGCCAAATCCAAACCCATTCGCATCCTTGTCGTCGATGACCATCACGTGGTCCGCAGTGGGCTCGCCGCGTCGCTCGGCTTGGAAGACGACATCACGGTCGTCGCCGAGGCCGGTACCGCGGAGGAAGCCGTAACCAAATTCCGCAAGCACCAGCCGGATGTCGTCCTCATGGATCTCCGCCTGCCGGGCCCCAGCGGCATCGCCGCCACCGCCGACCTCCGCCGCGAATGGCCCCGACGCTCGCGTCCTCATGTTCACCACCTTCGATGGCGAGGAGGACATCTATCGCGCCATGCAAGCCGGGGCGCGCGGCTACCTCCTCAAGTCCGCACCCCGCGAAGAACTGCTCTCCGCCATTCGCGCCGTCGCCGCCGGCGAACGTCACCTTCCACCGGCGCTTGCCCAGCGTCTGGCCGGACGCGTCGCCGCGCCGGATGTGAGCGAGCGCGAGCGCGAGGTCCTGCAACTCATCGCCCGCGGCAAGGCCAACAAAGAGATCGCGGCCGCCCTCGGCATTTCCGAGGAAACCGTCAAGCGCCACGCCAGCAATCTCTTCGTCAAAATGGGCGTCGCCGACCGCGCCCAAGCGACCTCCGAGGGCATCCGGCGCGGCCTGATCCAGTTGGACTAGTCGCTCAGTGCTTGAATTCCGCGCTCAAGCGCATCTCCGCGATCGTCGACTTGATTTTCTCGGTCGCGCTCTTCCCGTCGGTGGCCAGCGCGATGGCCTCCTGCAGCCTGGCTTCCGCCGCTTCCTTGTGCCCCTTCGTTGCCCGATTGTTGGCGATGTGGTGACCTCCGCCCACCTTGGGATTGTAGTGTTGGTATTGGTCCTGGGCCTTCTCCAGCAGCGGCAGGGGTTCGGTGGACGTCTCGGCCTGATGCAGCGTGTCGATCACTTCGTCGATCGAGTCAGTGGCGAGGAGTGAAGGGCTGGCGAGCACGATCATGCTGCCAAGCATGGCGCAGAGGACTGGGAGCGAACGTTTCATATCGATTGATAGATGGGTTTAGCTATCCTTATTTGGCCGCGCTTCTATTGGAAAAAACCGCCTCGCGGCAACGCTATTTTGGTCATCGGACAGCCACTCTCACCCGGCCGGCCATCCCCCGAAAGTGTTAGTAAAAAATCCCTCACCTGAACGCGTGTCTGGGATACTCTTTGCCGACACACTTCCTCCCGTGAACCCGCTCCTTCGCTACCTCGTTCCTCTCGCGCTCAGCACTTCCGCCTTCGCCGCGGGCTACGACGACCTTGTTGCCAAGGACAAGCCGATCGCTCATTGGAGCTCGAACCCCGAGGCGACCAAGCCGCTGTTGCAGGGCGGCGCCGAATTGGGCGAAGGCCCCCGCCCACCCGCCTTTCCGCAGTTCATCGAGGGCAATCACGCGCTCGTTCTCCATCAACCCGGGGCCAGCCTGCGCATCCCCGACACCGACCAGCGCTTCGCCTTCAAGAAGGGCGAGAGCATCACCATCGAATCCTGGGTGCAGTGCGACTCGCTCAGCCATGGGCAAAATTCCTACATCGTCGGCAAGGGCCGCACCGGTCGCGCGGGCCAGCCGCCGCACAATCAAAACTGGGGCCTGCGCTTGCGCGAGGCCGATGGCAGCGCCCGCATCAGCTTCGTCTTCCGCGACGAGCGCGATGCCACCTCCGGTGGCGAACAGTTCTGGCATCGCTGGACCTCCACCACCGGCTTCCTGCCCGGCGAAGGCTGGCACCACGTAGCGGTCAGCTACAAATTCGGCGAACCGGACAGCGCCAAGGGCTGGATCGACGGCGCTCCCGTCATCGGCGAATGGGACATGGGCGGCGCCACGGACCTCGGCCCGTGGTCCGACAACGATGAAGTCTGGATCGGCACTTCGATGGGCGGCTCCACCGCCTCCAGCCTGCATGGAAAGCTCGATGAAATCGCCGTCTATCGCTCGGCCCTCACGGACGTTGCAATCAAGGCGCGCACCTCGGGCCTCGTTGCCAAGCCGGCCGTGGTCAAGGCCCCCGTCATCAAGCTCGACGAGCTCCCGAGAGGCGTCGTGCGTGTGGAAGTTTTCGAGCACGGCGTGAGTGAGGCCGAAGTCTCCGCCGCCAACTGGACCAGCAACGACTCCGACCCCTCGAAGAACGCCGCCGGGGTCGAACCCTCCTGGAGCAACGTCCCCGCGACGAAAACCGAATCCTGGAACGAGCAAGCCTTCGCCCTTGCCGACATCATCTCGAAGTACTCGCCGCGCGGTGTGCGGCGCGACCGCTCCATTCCTTTCCTCGTGCGCATGGCGGGCGCGATCACCTTGCCGCCGGGCGAGAATCGTTTGCTCATGCGGGCCATGCGCGGCGGGCGCCTGTCCATTGACGGCAAGATCGTCGCCACCTCCGATTTCTATCCGAAGCCCGCCGGGCCTTCGCGCGCCTCCGACGCCGAGGCGATGGCGGATCAACTGGAAGTGCAACTCGTAAAAGAAGTCGCGCTGCTCCAGCCGGGACACAGCGAGGCCATGGCTACGATCCAGGGCGACGGCCAGCCGCACGTCATCGTTTTCGAAACTTTCGTCGGCGGGAAAAACCTGCGTCCCGAGCTCGGCCAGCCCAGCCTGAGCGTCTCGAACAATAGCGCCCCCTTCCGCCTGCTCACGAATAACGACCAGTGGTTCGATTTCACCGACGACGGTTGGAAACACTACGCTCGTGAGCAGCGCGCCCACGTCGAAACCCTCGCCGCCGAACGCCGCGCCAATGCGGACGAAATGGCGTATTGGAAATCCCGTCACGACCTCGCCCGCGCCGAGATTGCGAAGAAGACCCCGGTCGCGCTGCCCGCCGCTGCCGCTGCGAATCCCATCGATGCCTTCATCGCCGCGAAGCTCGAAGCCTCTCACGCTCAACCGTCTCCCCTCACCGACGACGCCTCTTTCCTCCGCCGGGTCACGCTCGACACCATCGGCCTGCTCCCGACCCCGGAGGAACTCACCGCCTTCTTTGCCGACCCCAGCAAGGACAAGCGTGCCAAGGCCATCGACCGTCTGCTCGCCGACCCGCGCTGGGCCGACGAATGGATCCCCTACTGGCAGGACGTGCTCGCGGAAAACCCCGCCATCCTCAAGGCCACGTTGAACAACACCGGCCCCTTCCGTTTCTTCCTCCGCGACGCCCTGCGCGACAATTGGGCGATGGATCGTTTCGTCACCGCCCTCGTCCTCATGGAAGGCAGCGAACGCGGCGGCGGCAGCGCGGGCTTCGGCGTGGCCACGCAAAACGACCTACCCATGGCCAACAAGGCGCAGATCGTTTCCTCCGCCTTTCTCGCCATGGAAATGAAATGCGCGCGCTGTCACGATGCGCCGAATCATCCCTACGACCAGGCCGATCTCTTCGCCATGTCCGCGATGCTCCAGCGTTCGCCGGTGAAGGTGCCCGGCTCGAGTCTCACCCAAGGCCTCAACCCCAACAGCCACGTCGTCGTCTCGCTCAAGCCGGGACAAATGATCGACCCGCATTTTCCCTTCGCCGAGCTCAAGTCCGATCCCCTCCCCGGCGTCCTGCGCAATACCGAGGACACCCGCGAGCAACTCGCCGCGACTATCACCGATCCACGCAACGAGCGGTTCCCGCAAGTCGTCGCCAACCGGGTTTGGAAGCGCCTCCTCGGCTTCGGCATCGTCGATCCCGTGGACGATTGGGAAAACGCGCGCCCCTCGCATCGCGAGCTGCTCACCTGGCTCGGTCGCGAACTCATCACCCACGATTACGATCTCAAGCACGTCGCGCGGCTCATCCTCAATTCGGAAACCTATCAGCGCACTGTGACCGACGCCGGTTCGCGCTTCGTCAAGGCGGACGAGCGCCTCTTCGCCTCGCCCGCGCGTCGCCGCCTCTCGGCGGAGCAACTCGTCGATTCGCTCTTCCAGGTCGCCGGAAAGGAATTCGAGTGCGAGGAGCTGAATCTCGATCTCGACGCCCACCGCTCGGTGAAGGATTTCCTCAATCTCGGCAAACCGCAGCGCGCCTGGGAATTCGTAGGCCTGAGCAACGAGCGCGACCGTCCCGCGCTCGCCAAGCCCACCGCGCAACCGTTCATGGATGTGCTCATCAATTTCGGCTGGCGCGATTCCCGGGCCGAGCCCAAGAGCGTCCGCGAGGAAGCGCCCAATGTGCTCCAACCGGCCAGCGTCGCCAACGGCCTGCTCGGCGCCCGGATCACGCGCCTCAGCGACGACAGCGCCTTCACCGCGCTCGCCCTGCGCGACCAGCCGGTCGACAGCCTGGTCACGCAACTTTTCCAGCGCGTCCTCACTCGCGAGCCGAGCGACAAGGAGCGCGCCGCCTTCACCGCCGCGCTCACGCCCGGTTACGCCGATCGCCTCCTCGCCGTCCCCAGCGGCGACCTTCCGAAGAAGCCCCGCATCACCAAGTTCCCCATGTGGAGCAACCATCTCAACCCCGAGGCCACCACCGTCACCTACGAAATCGAGAAGATCGTCCACGCCGGCGATCCCGCCACTCCACGACTGGCCGCCCCATGGCGCGAACGCATGGAAGACGCCGTCTGGGCGCTCATGCTCACCCCGGAATACATCTACGTTCCTTGATCATTCCCCACTTTCAATCCTCCCTGCGAATCCACAAAAAATTGCGAAAAATAGGGCAAATTTGAATACAGAGCCCACAGAGCCCACGCAGTCCACATAGCCCATCCCAGCCGCCATGAACTTTGACCATCTCTCCCGCCGCGATTTCCTCACCCGCGCTTCGCTCGCCGCCGGCGCCCTCGCCCTCCCGCGCATCGGCAGCGCTGCACCCAGCATCCCCATGGGCAAGGCCGAGCACTGCGTCTTCATCTGGCTCGGCGGCGGCATGTCGCAGATCGATACCTTCGACGCCAAGCCGACGCGCGGCGACGGCAAGAAAGTGGCCGGCTGCTATTACGACATCATCGACACCGCGATCCGCGACGCGAAATTCAGCGAGCACCTGCCGCAGCTCGCGAAGATGGCCGACCGGCTCATCCCCGTCCGCACGGTAAACCACAACGTCATCGACGAGCATGCCGCCGCGACCAATCGCATGCACACCGGTCGGCTCCCGAGTGGCAGCGTCGTCTATCCTTCCATCGGTTCCATCGTTGCGCACGAGCGCAAATCCGCTGCCGAAGGCGTACCCGCTTACATCGTCATGGGCTATCCCAGCGCCACCCGCGGCCCCGGCTTCCTCGGGCCAAAGTCCGGCTACGTCTATCTCACCGACACCGCCAGCGGCCCCGCCGGCCTCACCCGCCCGCGCGAGATCAGCGACGAGCGCGCCGCCCGCCGCCAGAGCCTGCTCGAGACCGTCCGTGAGGATTACCTTGGCCGCATCGGCGATGCCACCCCGCGCGATTACGACGAAGCCATCGCCGAGGGCTTCCGTCTCCAGGGCGGCGACTTCATGAAGGCCTTCAATCTCGCCGAGGAACCCGACTCGGTGCGCGCCGCTTTTGGCGATGAATTCGGCCAGCGGTGCCTGCTCGCGCGCCGCCTCATCCAGCGCGGCGTCCGTTTTTTCGGAAGTCGGCTTCAACCTCAACTTCGTCAACGGCGCCGGCTGGGACTCGCACAATGCCGCGCAGCGCGAATTGCACGTCCTCATCCGCGGCCTCGACCATGTCGTCGCCACGCTCCTTACCGATCTGGAAAAGAACAAGCTGCTCGACAAGACGCTGGTCGTCATTGCCAGCGAATTCGGACGCCCGGCCCATTTCGACGCCGGCGGTGGCCGCGGTCATCACGGCAAGTCCTTCACCTGCGTCCTCGCCGGCGGCGGCCTGCGCACCGGCCAGTGCGTCGGCACGACTGATGATCTCGCCATGAGCGTCGTCGCCGATCCCGTCAGCGTCCCCGATCTCTTCGCTACGATCCTCGCCACCATGGGCATCAATCCCGGCAAGAGCATCATGGACGGCGAACGCCCCATCCCTGTCACCGACAAAGGCACCCCGATCGCGAAGCTCTTCGTCTAGCTTCTCTTCACGCAGTCATTTGAAGTAAGGAACGGCCTTGCGCAAGTAGGGACGGCGCGCCGCGCCGTCCTCGCGGACCAGGGATATCATTCCCATCACCCCAAGGACGCCGACGGCGCGGCGTCCCTACCAAACTGTCGCCATTCGAGGCTGCCTAGTCCGCACAACACTCGTTCAGCCAGGCACGCGCCGCGGGCAGTTGATCGTGCTCGAAATACTGCACCGTGGCCGTCGTGAACGGCTGGCAAAAGCCGGTCATCCATTTCTGCCACCGCTTGTCACCGACCACGGCAATGCATTCCACGTGGTTGAAATGCCGGCAATCCCACTTGATGTCCTCCCACAGCGCGCCCGCATCCCAGCCGTGGAAATCATCCATGATCACCAACATGCGGATCTTGTCGTGCTGCCGGATCAGTTCCTCCGTATCGGGAACAAACCGCTCGTAGTCGTCCTTGGTCAGCGTGCCGTTCAAGCGGATCTCCATCACCTTTCCGTAAATTTTTTCGTCAACGTGCGTTGTCATATTTTCGGTTCTTTCTTTTTCTATTTTCGACAGGCCGCAACCGGCTCCTGTTCAATGTCTGATTCGCGGCGGCCACCGCAAAACGACGTATGGCGCTCTGTTGGCGAACAGGTGACTAACGCTCCCGAAGACCTTTCGCCATCCGCACCACCGGCAACCTCAGGCCCTCGGCGAGCGGCACCTCGTAGCGCTCGACCACCGCATAGCCAAACGCCGCATAAAGCGGCTCCCCAGCCAGCGTCGCCACCATCACCGCTTCGCGAAATCCAGCCGCCCGGATCGCCTCCTCGCACCGCGTGAGGATCAGTCGCCCAATTCCCCGCCGCGCATGATCCGGATGCACGAAAAATGCCCCGCACCCGCGCGGGATCACACGCCGGGTCGAGCACCGCATCCTCCCCCGCTCGTGCACGATCGCCGCCGAACACCGCCTTGCGCCGGCTCCATCCTCCACAGCCCACGATCTCCCCCTTCTCTTCCACGACGAAATAAGTCCCATCGCGAATGAGTTGCCGGTCTACCCCGAAGACCGGCCCCAGCGCCGCCTCCATTTGCATGGGTGAATACGTCGCCGCCTGCAATCCGCGCACGGACAGCGGAATCAGCCGCTCGAGCGCGCCAATGTCCGCTTCACGAGCCAGCCGAATGGAAAACGAAGCACTCACAAGACAAAGAAAAGACGATGCAGGCCCGTTTTAATACTCTCTTTTCTCTCTCCGTGCCTCGGCGCCTCCGCGGTTCAATCCCTTGGAAATCACGCAACCGCGTGTACTTTCACTGGTTTCACCAAAACCACCCGGCAGCCCGTCCTCGCATGTTCCGCATCCCTCTCTGGCACCGCATCCCCTTGCGCGTGCAAGGCCTCATCTTCAACAGCCTGCCGCTCATCGCCGTCCTCATCACCGCCGCTTTCGCCTATTTCAGCAACCTGCAGCGCGAACGCGCCGAACTCTCGCTCAACCGCCATTTCGAAATGGTCGAGAACCTCGTCGATATCCACACCGCCCTGCTCAGCGCCGAGGCCGGCCAGCGGGGCTACCTGCTCACGCACGATTCCACCCTGCTCCAACCCGCTATCGCTGCGCGCAACGTCGTGCAGCAAAAGCTCACCCGCGTACGCACGCTCATGGAGAGCATCCCCAAGGAAAGCCGCCGTGTCGAAAAGCTCGCCCGCCTCGATGCCGTCCAGGTCCAGGTGAATGGCGAGCTGGATTCACTCTCCAGCCTTTCCACTACCAACGCGACACCCGCGGATGTCAGCACCCAAATCCTCAAGAACCAGCCCCTGCTCGAATCCGCCGGCCAACAGCTGACCGATCTCCGGGCCAACGAACAGCGCCTGCTCAGCAAGCGCATCGATGAAATCCGCTCCGTCCGCCAGCGCGATTACCTCCTCATTTTCCTCTCCGTCTTCGTCGGTCTCGTGAGCCGCGCCGTGGCCCTGTATTTCTTCCATCGCCGCGTCGTCCGCCGCGTCCGCCAGCTTACCGAAAACGTCCGCAGCCTGCGCGACGGCGCGTCCCTCGTGCACGAACCCTCCGATCACGCCGACGACATCGGCGAGCTGGAGCGCGAACTCGCCCGCGCCAGCGAATTCCTCAGCGAGCGCCGCATCAGTTCGTAGCGAGGCCGGATCGAATCCTCCCCGTGTTTTCGCGACATCCTCTCAAGGTGCGGATCCTCTTCGCCACGATCGGTGGCATTCTCTGTCCCTTTCTGGTTTACATCGTCCTCGGCTGGGCCGTTTGGTCGGATCAGCCCTGGCTCCACCGGGCCCTTGGCCACAGTGGATTCTGGCGCCTGCATACCGCCTACGCTCGCGCGGCCGCGGCCTTGCTTCCTTCCGATCGCGACGGCGATGGAGTCTGCGACGGCCTGGAACTCTTTTTCCACACAGACCCGCGCAATGCCTTGGATCATCCCAGCATCTTCCTGCGGTTGGAACACGGCGGAATTGACGCCAGCGTTTCGGGAGACACCTTCGCCGGAGGCTTGAGCACACGGGACGTGCTGTTCACGCGACCAGGCCAGCGCCTTGCGGTGCATGGCTACATTTGCGCCGGTGACGTCGCGGGGCTCGTTCCCCGCCATTTTCAGGTGCAAATCACACCACCCTCCTTTGCGACGGCGGCCCCGCCCGGAGGCGTCCCGGCCGCCGGTCCGCTCACCGTCAACGTGGCTGCCGATGGTGCCGTGACTTTCGATCTCCTGGCCGCACCCGACGTCACCACCACGGAAGAAGGGTCGCCGAAGTATCTGACCATCACCAACGCCGCCACCAGCGAAAACCTGAGTTCACTTCAAGTCCGCCGCATCTTTGCCGCCGGCGAGCCTATTCCTCTTTCGACGAGTCCCGTCCCGGTTCAGCCTCACGTTGACGATGGGCTGGGCTTTTGGTTGCCGCCAGCCAAATCCGTTCAGCTCCAAATGCCGTTCGTCTTCGCACCGCAAGTCCGCGGAGAAACTTACGTCGTCGAAGCCGCGCGCGATCAGCCCGGCGCCGAATGGTTTCCCATCGGCAGCTATCGCTGGCCGCCCGTCGTCGCCAGGCAAAGCCTCAACCCCAACGCCAGGAACGCTTACACCGGACCACTCAAATTCCGGGTCGTGCCGACGCGCTTTTGGCCGGTGCCGATCGCCGAACAAACATCCGCCGCGCCTCCGGCGAATTGACCGCCCACTTGCACTTCATTTCTGCGGCACACCGGGCCGGCCGTAGAACTCCGCGTGGATCGCCCGCAACCGTGCCAGCTCATCGATCGGCTTGGGATTATCCTCCACCCGCAAATCCATGTAGCGGTCGTTGTCTCCGCCGGGGCCGCCTCCGGCGTGGACCACCAACAGCGCGGCGCTCTGCTGCCCACGGCGATCTCCGCCCGCGGCCTGCCCCGCTTGCAGCGCCGCGAGGAGCCAATCCGCGAGTTCCGTGCCCTCCTTCTTGCGCGCCGTTTCGAAAGCTTCAGCCATTGCGGTGAGGACGCCTTCCCCCGCGAGCAGGTTGCCTTGCACACTGTAATTCTCCCCTTGGCGATTTCCGGCAAAAGCCTGGCACCCCGCTCCCGGTGTGCGCTGCCGTCCGCCCCTTCGCATCGATGAACGCCACCTGCCGCTCATCCGCCCCCGGGTCCGCAGCCAAAAGCAAATCCAGTGCTTCCCGCGACGATTTACCGCCTTCCATGAGGCTCAACCCCTCCGGCCCGAAACTCACCCGCGCTCGCGCCTGGGTGGCCACCGCCCCGACACCGGCCCTGGCCCAGGGCACGACACTCCCTACCCCAAAATATTTGCTCTCCACCGCCACGCCGAGTTCCCCGGTCGCGGGATCGAAGGCCACGATGGAAAAGGTGTGCACCTCCGGGTCCGCCGCGCACAAGGTCAGGCCCAGAGCCAAAGAGACGAGCAGGATGCAGAGGCCGCGCATGCGGTCTCTTTATGCCAGGCCATCGCCCGGTGCACGCTTCTTCAGTTCCGCAAGCTGTGCAGCGCCTGTCGGCCTCTGCTCCAGTGCGGCTCCAGATTCTGCCAGTACAACGGCGATGCGTTGTGATCCATGGTCCACCAAACCCTCCCCGTCCAATGCCCCAGCGTCTCGTGTTCGTCTTCAAAGAAGAGGCGAACGGCTTGATAAAGCTCGGGCTTTTCGGTTGAGCACAGATGAAGTGGATTCTCTTCAGACATAGTCGGAAAAAAGTTCACTGACCCAACGCTTTCGCACGAGCCTCCCGGTCTGCGTGTATCTTTTTTTATCATTTTGCCCGCGTCACCGTAACGGATCGGCGGCGCCTAATCGTCGTCGCCCTTCACATTCAGATTGTACCACTTCCGGGGAAATGCCTCTCCCGGCCGTTGCACCTGCCATACGGCCCGTGCCACGATGGCCGGGTTCGCCTTGTCGACATCCGACCAATCCAGCCGCGCGCAAGCCTGCGCCAGGCGCTTTTGTTCGCCGCGCAAGGCCGCCACCGGCGGGTTCATTTCGTCCAGCGGAATCCGATTGGCCACGTGGGTGTAGGGCGTCAGGTCAGGAGCGTCGGCGAAGCAGCTCGTCATCGGCGTGGCGGTTCGATCGAAGCGGTTCATCGCCGGCAGGCCGAGCACCAGTTCCATCGTTCGCAGGAAGGATGTGTGGTTGTAGACCTCGCTCACCACCGCACCCCGCCGGGTGTACGGCGAAATACAGAAAGCGATGGTGCGATGTCCATCCACGTGATCCATCCCCAGTTGCGAGTCGTCCTCGATGACGAGGATCAGCGTCTCTTTCCAAAATCGGGAATGGCTCAGCCCTTCCACGATCCGGCCCAGCGCCAGGTCGTTGTCCGCCACTGCGGCGCGCGGCGTCGGAAAGTTCGGCTTGGTGCCAGTCGTATGATCATTCGGCAGGAGTAGAATGCTCAACTCGGGCATCTTCCCCGAGGCCTCGAATTCCTTGAGGTCGGCCAGATACTGGTCCGCCCGCCACTGGTCGGTAACCACCGTCGGAAAACCGATGTAGTGCGGATGCAGATACGGCCTCAGCGCCGCATTATCCGTCTCCGCGGTGACGGCATATTTTTCCCCGTGGGCCTGGTAGTCCTCCCAGAACTGGCTCCACGTCGGCATCCTGCCAGTGACCTTGTCGACCACGCGCGGCGTGTTCACAAACTCGCCGTAGACCCGCAGGCTTTTGCCCGCCTTGACCGCCGAATTCCACAGGAACCCTTCCGGCGAATAGGCCAGCGGATCTCCACCATCGTACGGATAGCTGCGGGAGTGCGCCGCGTAGTTTTGTTCCATATAGCCATTGGCCACGCCGGAGACCGTCCACTGGTGTCCATCGGCGGAATTCGTGCCACTCGTGTAAGTGTTGTCCAGCAGCACCCACTGCCGCGCCAGTGCATGTTGGTTCGGCGTCACCTCCTCGCCGAACATGCAAATGCTCGGCTCGCCATTACCTTCCTTCATGTCCCCGAGCGTGCTGTCGTAAGTGTGGTTCTCCTTGATGATGAAGACGACGTGCTTGAACGGCGACGGCTCCCCCGCCCGCTCGGGAATCGGCACAGCGGCGACACCCGGGCGCGGCGGCAATTCGACCTTCCCCCACCCGTTGTTCAGCGCGACGCGCCGGGTCAACTCGGAGATCGGCTGCTGTTGCGCCGGCTCGATGAACTGCACCGTCCCGACCGACCCCGTCACCTTGAATTCGTTCTTCTCCTTCGCGTAGCGCGTGCCGAACCCCTTGCTGCTGCCGATGAAAAGCCGACCTGCGCGTTCCGCCACCGCGATGGGATACCAGCCCGCCGGGAAGTAGCCCGCGATTTTTCCGGTCGCGGGATCGAGTGCCGCCACCGCGTTGGCGCCGCCGCAAGCCACGTAGAGCGTCTTGCCGTCACCCGACAAGGCCAGCGCATTGGGGATCTGGCCGAAACCGGGATCCTGCGGCGGCCGCAGCGAGTACGATTCCCGAAACTCCCGCCGCCCAGTATCGAACACCCCGACCGTGTCTTCATCCGAATTGGCGACATACATCGTCTTTCCATCGGCGGAGAAAACCATGTCCGAAGGCTGCCGCCCCGCCTCAATCTCCACGCCGGTCAGCTTCTCCGTGTCGATCAGCGTCAAGCTGCCGCGCAAAGCCGCATCGGTGCGCGGATCCACCCGCACTTTGGTGCCTGCGGAAGGCGCGCTCGCCTCGTCTTTGCGCGGCGCGCGTCCCCCGCGATTGGCGCAATACAAAGTCTTCCCATCGGGCGAGAGCGCGATCCGATACGGGGCGATCCCCGTGGGAATGAGCGCCACGCTTTGCCGGGTCGCGAGATCGACCACCGACACCGCATTGTTGATCCCCAAGGCGACGTAGAGCCGCTGCCCATCCGGCGAAACCGCCAGCCCGGCCACTTGCGGATCATTCTTGCGCTTTGGCCCCGAGGTTTCCTTCGCCTCGCTGGGCGGCGATTCGTCCGTGGCGGTAAACTCTTTCACTTTCTTCGGGTCGACCGCCCGAAAAGTCGTCGCGGTCCAGGCGTCGCCCTCCCGCACGATCCGGTAAACCGCACCATCCTCGCCGCTGGCATACAGCGCCTGCCCGTCCGGCTGCCACACCAGCCCCAGCGGCCCCGGCTTCACCGTCACACTGCCCTGCAACGTCCCGTCGGGTTTGTAGAGGAGCACTTTCGCGGTCGTCAGCACGGCCACCGTCGCGCCATCCGGCGACAGCGCCATGTCCTTCGGCCGCGCGCCATCGATCCGCTGGACTTTCCCGATCGGCGTGACGAATTGGTTCGTCGTCACGAGCACACCGCCATCCGCTTGTTCGCCCACCAACTTGGGTGCCGCTGCCGCCTTGGGCGAAGCCGCCTCGCTCGATGAACTGAGGCTTCCTAAAATGACTCCAAAGCAAAAAACGGAAATACGGGAAGCGACGTAGAAAACGCTGGGAATGAATTTCATGATCTCGGGGGGAAATGCCGGGGCGGATCCAAAGGGGTCCCACGGCATCCGCGTTTCACCCTGAGCCAAAGCGCCTTGGAAAACAGCACCGAAATCGCGCCCTCACGGCCAAAAAGGCACCGACCCGCGAAGTCAGTTTTTTGCAGTTGCCCGATCCCACCTCTCTGTTCTTAAATCCGCGCTCGCCATGAAAACGAGAATCCTCTTCGTTTGCGTTCACAACAGCGCACGCAGCCAGATGGCGGAGGCTTTTGTGAATCGCTATTGCAGCGAGTGCTTCGAGGCGGAGAGCGCGGGATTGGAACCGGGCACGCTCAATCCCATCGTGGTCGAAGCCATGGCCGAGGACGGCATCGATATCTCCGGCAACGCCACCAAAACGGTCTGGGAAGTCTTCAAGTCCGGCAAAACTTTCGGCTACGTCATTTCGGTCTGCGACGAATCCAGCGCCGAGCGCTGCCCCATCTTCCCCGGATGTGCCGTTCGCCTGCACTGGAGCTTCCCCGATCCCTCCAAATTCACCGGCATCCACGCGGAAAAGCTGGAGGAAGTGCGCAACGTCCGCAACGCCATCGCCGCCAAGGTGGCCACGTGGTGCGAGGAAATCTCCGGCGTCTGCAACGCAGCCTACTAGGCGCCTCTTGGCGCCTGACTCTCCTCGATCTCGATCTCTCCTCGCGAGGTCATCCTGAGCGAAGTCGAAGGATCCCGTCGAATCACCAGCAATATTGCTGGTAGAGCGACGGGGTTCTTCGACTCCGTTACACTCCGCTCAGAATGACCTCGCGAGGAAACCATTGGGATACCGAGTTTCCAGCGGAGCGGAAATTAGGAGGGACTTGACACGCCTGCTATGCTAGTGCTCGCAATGTGGGCTTTGTGGAACATTTGGGAGGAGCGACCCGATGGGCTCCGGCGAACGGGTATGATTCGATGCTGCCGCACCTGCGGAGCCATCGGTCGGCCCTCTGTAATTCCAGCCCAGTCAAGCCTGATCGTGTCTAATCGAAGACTTATTTTTTTCTGCGCCTCGCAACTTTTTGAATGCCTTGTCCAGCTCGATTGGCCCGCTGTGGAACAAATCGCCCCGACCCGGCGTGACATGTTCCCCACTCTGCCGATTGCAGCCGCGCCCGACCGGTGCTAAATGGCACGTCCGATATGTTGAATTTTACCAAGATGAATGGGGCGGGGAATGACTTCGTGATGCTCGATAACCGCGACGGCCAGCTCGCCCTCGACAAAGCGCAGATCGTCCGGTTGTGCGATCGCCATCGCGGCATCGGGGCGGATGGTGTGCTCGTCGTCGAACCCGCGCAGAATGGCGCGAACTTCCGCATGCGCTACTACAACGCCGACGGCGGCGAGGCCGAGATGTGCGGCAACGGGGCCCGCTGCTTCGGGCGCTTTGCCCAGCGCGTCAGCGGCCAGCAGGGCGATATCTCCTTCGAGACCTTGGCCGGGAAAATCACCGCCCAATTCATCGACGGCAACGTGCGCATCCAGATGAGCGAGCCTCATTCGCTCCGGCTCAACACCTCCCTCGATTCCGGTGGCGAAGTGCTCACCGTGCACTCGGTCAATACCGGCGTCCCGCACGCCGTGGTCTTTGTGGATGACCTGGAAGACGTGGATGTGCGCCGCTTCGGCGCCGGCCTGCGCTACCACACTCACTTCGCGCCCAAGGGCACCAATGCCAATTTCGTCCGGCAGGTCGGCCCGCAGAGCATCTCCATCCGCACTTACGAGCGCGGTGTGGAGGACGAGACCCTGGCCTGCGGCACCGGCATGGTGGCCTGCGCCCTCATCTTCCACGAGCTCACCGGCGCCCCTTCGCCCATTGCCGTGAAGGTGCGCGGCGGCGAGACCCTGGAAATCGCCTTCCGCCAGGACGGCAAGGCCTACCGCGACGTCACCCTCACTGGCCCGGCGGATTTCGTCTTCGACGGACAGACAGCACTTTGATATTTGTCCGTTTGCCTTGACATGCCCGTGAATATCCTCCAGTTGTGCTGCACGGGCGCGATGCCCCCTCCCAGCGACCACCTACTAGCATGAAGAAGAACGGAACCAAGCCCAAAGGCAAACGCGGTCGCCGCCCGATCCATACCAAGCGCGACGTCGAAATCGTCCGCCTGCACAACGAAGGGATCGTCCATCCGCAAATCGCCGACCACTACGGAATCACCCGCGAACGCGTCCGCCAGATCGTCGCCCTGCATGGGCAGATGCCGCGCCGCACCTATCAGCGCAAACGGCGCGCGGAATACGACCTGAAAAAGGCCGCGGAAGCGCGCCAGCGCAAGGCCCAGCGCGAAGCCAAGCTCCAGGCGCTCGCCGCTGCGTGGAAGCGGGGCGATTCCATCACTGTCATCGCCGCTGCTTTCAAATTGCGCACGCCGCACGCCGCCAATGCGCTGATTTCCTATCGCCGCAAGCGCTATCCCGCGCTCTTCCCGCTGCGCAAGCCGTGGGTCAGCGCCAATCGCAAGCCGCAAGGCAAGGCCAAGGCCAAATCCAAGGCGAAGTCCAAATCCTGATCCCTACCACCGCGAGGTGGCGGTGAAGGATGGGCGATCTTGAACCGGGCTCCTCCGAGCCTCTTCGGGTCGTTTCGCCGTCTCATTCCCCGCCCGCCGCCTTACGGGTTTTCCTATTCAAGGCCATCGTTCTCGCTTAGAACCCCACGCTCTATGTTTGCAGGCACCTACACGGCGCTCGTCACGCCCTTTGAAAACGACCGGGTCGATGAAGCGGCTTTTGCCCGCCTCATTGAAGGCCAGATCGCGGGCGGCATCACCGGCATCGTCCCCGTCGGGACGACCGGCGAATCCGCCACGCTCGACCACGCGGAGCACAACCGCGTCATCGAACTCGGCGTGAAAGCCGCCGCAGGGCGCTGCAAGGTCATCGGCGGCACCGGCTCGAATTCCACCGCGGAAGCCATCTCGCTCACCGTCGAGGCGGAGAAGCTCGGCTGCGACGGCGCGCTGCTCGTCGCCCCTTATTACAACAAGCCTTCGCAGGAAGGGCTCTTCCGCCACTTCGGCAAGATCGCCGAGGCGACCAAGCTGCCCATCATCCTCTATTCCATCCCGGGCCGTTGCGGCATCGAGATCAGCGTGGAGGTCACCGCTCGCCTCGCCAGGGCCTATCCGAACATCGTCGCCATCAAGGAAGCGGGCGGCACCGTGGAGCGCGTGAGCGCCCTGCGCGCCGTGCTGCCGCCGGAGTTCACCATCCTGTCCGGCGACGATTCGCTCACCCTGCCTTTCATCGCCGCCGGCGCCGAGGGCGTGATCAGCGTCGCCTCGAACATCATCCCCGCGGAGGTCGTGGCGCTGGTAAACGCCGCCGTCTCCGGCGATGCGGAGAAGGCTCGCGAGATCCACTTCCGCCTCTACCCACTCTTCAAGGACCTCTTCATCGAACCCAATCCCGTCCCTGCCAAGTACGCGCTCTCCCTGCGCGGCGAAATGCGGCCCGATGTGCGCCTGCCGCTCTGCGAAATGGGCGACGCGCCCCGCGCGAAGCTCGAGGCCACGCTGCGCAAACTCCAACTCATCCCGTGAGCAAGCCACTCGAACTCATCATCAACGGCGCCAAGGGCCGCATGGGCCAGACGCTCATCGCCTGCGCCCATGGCGATCCCGACCTGCATGTCTTCGCTGCCGTCGATATCGGCGACGACTTCGCCGCGGCGGTCCCCGGCGCGGATGCCATCATCGACTTCAGCCACCACTCCACCATCGAGCCCGTGCTCGCCCGTTGCATGGAGCACCAGAAGACGCTCGTCGTCGGCACCACCGGCCACACCGACGCGCAGGTCGCCGCCATCCAGCACGCCGCGGCGCAAATCCCCATCGTCTTCGCGCCCAATTACAGCGTCGGCGTGAACACCCTCTTCTGGCTCACCCGCAAGGCCGCGGAAATTCTCGGCCCGGGCTTCGACCTCGAAGTCATCGAGATGCATCACCGCTTGAAGAAGGATGCGCCCAGCGGCACCGCCAAGCGCCTCGTGGAGATCCTGGCCGAAGTCCGCAACTTGAAATACAACGAGGACGCCAGACACGGCCGTCATGGCATCGTGGGCGAACGCACCGATGCGGAGATCGGCGTGCACGCCATCCGCGGCGGTGACGTCGTGGGCGACCACACCGTCATCTATGCTGCGCAAGGTGAGCGCGTGGAGCTCACCCACAAGGCCTCCAGCCGCGAGACCTTTGCCCGCGGCGCCCTGCGCGCCGCCCTCTGGGCGCACGACAAACCTGCCGGTCTCTATGACATGCAGGACGTCCTCGGCCTGAAGTAATCGATGCGCGCCGGGATCGCTCTCGGTTCCAATCTCGGCGACCGCCTGGCCAACCTGCGCCTCGCCCGCTCGCTCGTCCTCGCTTCACCTGGGGTCTCTGCCCCCGTCATCGATTCGCGCGTTTACGAAACCGAGCCCGTGCAGAGTGCGGCGGATGCCGGCGCGTATCTCAACGCCGTAATCGAAGTGGAATACGAGGGCCAGCCGATCACGCTCCTCGACGGATTGCAGCGCATCGAGGCGCAATTGGGCCGCCCGTCCAAACGCCCGCGCAACGCCTCCCGCACCATCGACCTCGACATCCTCTACGCCGGTAATCTCGTGCTCTCCAATGAGGAAGTCGTCATCCCCCACCCCCGCCTGCACCTGCGCCGCTTCGTTCTTACCCCGCTGGCCGACATTCGCCCCGAGCTCACCCTGCCCGGCCAGCAAAAGCCCGTCGCCGTTTTGCTTGCGGGCTTGAATGATCCATCCGCCGTGGAACTGTTTGCCGATCACTGGATATGAGTCTCGAACCGACCTCACCCGCTTCCCCGCGCTCCACACCCGCCTTTCTCAAGGAAATGAAGCAGCGCGGTGAAAAGATCGCCGTCCTCACCGCCTACGATTATCCCACCGCGCGTCTGCTCGATGAGAGTGGCATCGAGGTGCTCCTCGTCGGCGATTCCGTGGGCATGGTCGTGCTCGGCTATCCGGACACCACCCACGTGACGATCGAGGAAATGGTCCATCACACCCGCGCCGCGTCTCGCGGGACGAAGCGGGCCCTGGTCGTCGCCGATCTGCCATTCGCCACCTACACCATGCCCAAGCAGGCCGTGGTCAATGCCCGCCGCCTCATCGAAGCCGGCGCCCATGCCGTAAAGCTGGAAGGCGGACGCGACCAGAGCGAGCAGATCGCGGCCATCGTCGCCGAAGGCATCCCCGTGATGGCGCACCTCGGCATGCTCCCGCAAAGCGTGAAGATCGAAGGCGGCTACAAGATCAAGGGTAAGACCCCGGTCGAGGCCGAGAAGCTGCTCGACGATGCCAAAGCGGTCCAGCAAGCCGGCGCCTTCGCCGTCGTCCTGGAGCTGGTCAAAACCGAAGTCGCCGCCCAGATCACCGCGCTGCTGGCCATCCCCACCATCGGCATTGGCTCCGGCCCCGATTGCGACGGCCAGGTATTGGTCTCTCACGACCTCATCGGCCTGTTCCCTTGGTTCACCCCCAAGTTCGTCAAACCGCACGGCCATGTGGCGGAACAAATCCGCGCCTCCGCCTCCGCCTTCATCGCGGACACCAAGCGTCCGGGCGAGCCGCGGATTTAGATATCGCCGGCAAACTCGCCCACGCGACGGAACTTCGCATAACGCTGCGCCAGTAGATCGTCGGTCGGGATCTTGCTCAATTCCTCGAGCTGACCGAGCACGGCCTTCTTCAGGTTGCCGATGGCCGCCGAGTGGTCTTGGTGCGCACCGCCGAGCGGCTCGGGGATAATGCCGTCGATGAGCTTGAGATCGAACAGATCCCGCGCCGTCAGCTTGAGTGCCGCCGCGGCTTCGGGCGCATGCTTGCGATGCTTCCACAGGATCGCTGCGCAGCCTTCCGGCGAGATCACGGAATAGTAGGCGTTCTCCAGCATCAACACCCGATCGGCCACACCGATGCCCAGTGCGCCGCCGCTGCCGCCTTCACCAATGATCACGGCGACCGTCGGCGTTTTCAGCACCATCATTTCGCGCAAGTTCACGGCGATCGCCTCGGAGATATGCCGCTCCTCGGCGCCCACGCCGGGATACGCCCCGGGAGTGTCGATTAGCGACACAAAGGGCCGCCCGAACTTCTCCCCGAGCTGCATCAGCCGCAAGGCCTTGCGGTAACCTTCCGGGTTCGCGCAGCCGAAATTGCGGCGGATGTTCTCCTTCAACTCACGACCCTTCTGATGCCCGACGACCGCACATTTATGCTCGCCCATGGTGGCGAAGCCACCCGGCATCGCGCGGTCCTCCGCAAAGCGGCGGTCTCCGTGCAGCTCGATGAAATTGGTGAACGAAAGCTGAAGATAATCGAGGGCGTAGGGGCGCGCCGGATGACGCGCGATCTGCACCCGTTGCCAGGCGGTCAAGTTCTCGTAGATGGCCCGCTTGGTCTCTTCGATCTTGCTCTCCATGCGGCGGACCTCATGGTCGAAATTGATGTCATTCGCGCGGGAATGCTTCTTCAAGTCCGCGAGCTTGTCCTCGAGCTCGGCGATCGGCTTTTCAAAATCCAGGGGCGGGAGTTTCATGGGAAATTATTCGAGGGTTACGGGGTCGCCTTTCGCCAGCATGGCGTCGAGTTCGTCCAGCGCGTCGGGTGTCAGGCGGATTCCGCCACTCGGTGGCTTCTGCGCGGTGTCGCCCTCCGCTACGGAGTGGAGGGTACACCCGGGGATGTTGATTTGCACCCAGTGGGTGGAGTTGATGTATCCCTTCTCCATGAAGGTCACACGAGTGCCGTTCAACCAGGAAATCTTGTCGGTCACCTTGCCCATGACCTTCGGCTGCACGACTGCTTTCCCACCGGCGGGCTTTTTGGCGTGCGAAGGCGGCCACTCGAGGATGGCGTACTGCTTGAAGAATTTTCCCTTGTTCAGCACCGTCACCTTGTCGGTCTTGCGGCTGATCACGAGCGAGAAATCCCCCGGCGAGATCGTGAGCTTTTGCCCGATGCGCAGCATGGGACCCTGAAGATTGTTCGCCCGCACCAGCAGTTCGCCCGTGGTCTTCAAATGGTTTGCGACCCGGGTGATCACGTCCCCCTTTTGCACGATGTAGACCTGTTTTTCCGGCGCCGTCATCGTGGAAAGCATGATGTCGGTGTTGATCTCCCCCAGGAAGTTTTTCGCGTCCTCGATCTTGGAGGATTCCGGGTAGCGCTCAATGAAACCGTAAAAGGCGTCGCGGGCCTCCACCACCTTGCCGCTCTTGCGGATGGCGACGCACTTATTGAACTCCGGCACCGTGGGATCGGGCGGTGGCGGCAGGGGCGGTAGCAGTTTCTCCTGTTTCAGGGCGATCTTCGGCTGCACGAACATCTTGTAGCCGACGAACGCCGCCCCGCCGAAAATCCCGAGG
>Ga0206892_1019_pt1 | contig 24969 bp, 31 predicted proteins | sample Alteio_BWOrgHeat_56_FD_153257 | JGI IMG/M metagenome (GOLD analysis project Ga0206892, IMG submission 153257) | Enriched cells from forest soil in Barre Woods Harvard Forest LTER site, Petersham, Massachusetts, United States - Alteio_BWOrgHeat_Nextera8 ... | reverse complement strand
AGGTCAGAGCTTGTTCAGGAAATCGACGATTTCCGGTTGGTCCCACTCCACTGCGCCGATAAACTTGCGGCGTACTACGCCTTCGCGATCAATGATGTAAGTCTCCGGCCACTTGAAAGTGCCGTACAGGCTGGCGGCTTTTTGGTCGGGATCGCGAACCGTCAGGAAGTCGATCTTATATTCTTTGAGAAATTTATGATAAGCATCGCCGTCGGCGTCGACGCTAATCCCTACAACAGTTACGCCTTTATCCTTAAAGCGTTGCTGCAGTTGCACCAGCGACGGCATTTCCTCCACGCAGGGAGGGCACCAGGTGGCCCAAAAATTCAACACCACAACCTTGCCGCGGAAATCGGCGAGGCTGATTTTGTGGTCGGCATCCTCTACCGTGAAAGCGGGCGCGGCGGTGCCAATGCGGCTCGGTCGCGAGCCGCGATAGCAGGCGGTGGATAGAAGAATGAGTGTGGCAAGGAAAACGGAGGCACGACGCACACAGCTATAATACCTAATTCGGCCTATGGAGATGCCCGATGCAGCGGCGAAGCGGCCCATGGTATCCGTGATTGTCCCCGCGCGAAATGAAGAAGCTTCGTTGGCCGCTTGTTTGGAGTCGCTGGTGGCGCAGTCTGGCGTTAGCCTGGAAATCATCGTAGTGGACGACGGTTCCACTGATCGCACTAAAGAGATTGCGCAATCCTTTCCAGCAGTCCAGGTCCTGGAATCGAAGCCGTTGCGTCCGGGTTGGAGTGGCAAGAACAACGCGCTGGTCTCCGGAATAAAGAAGGCGCATGGTCAGTGGCTGCTGTTCACCGATGCGGACACAGTGCATCGCCCTGGATCGCTGGCCCGCAGCATTGGCGAAGCGGGACAACACGGTGCAGCTTTGCTTTCTTATTCGCCTGAGCAGGACGTTCGCGGCTTTTGGGAGAAAGCGGTGATGCCGGTGATTTTTGCTGAGTTGGCTTCGCGATACCGGCCGGCGGAAGTGAGCGACCCGGCGTCGCCCGCGGCTGCAGCGAACGGTCAATATATTCTGGTGACCCGGGAAGCGTATGACGCGGTAGGTGGTCATGCAGCGGTCGGCAAGAGCCTGCTCGAAGATGTCGCGCTGGCGCGACTGGTGAAAGCTTCCGGCCGAAAGATATTTTTCCGCTACGGTGGTGACGCGGTGCGCACCCGTATGTATCGCAGCTTCGAGCAGCTGCGCGAAGGTTGGACGAAGAACCTGGCGCTGCTTTTTCCGCTTCCCGTGCAACTTGCGATTTTGCGGCTGATGGAATTTGTCCTCATCGTGGGCGGCGCGACTGTGGCTGTCGTGATGGGATCTCGTGCGCGTTGGCAGGCCAGTGCGGCTGCCGGGATGGTTGCGCTGGTCTTAACGGTTTTGCTGATGCAGCGCGTACGCAAGGCGCATTTTTCCTGGGACGCAAACTGTCTGGCGCTGCTCGGGTTGCCGCTGTTCGCGTATCTTTTGTTGCGCTCACGAATCTTATATTGGAGAGGCAACGTGAGTTGGAAAGGGCGCACCTACAGTGCGGGGGCAACGTCAATCTAACAAGGTCACGGTGACGACGATCTCAGTGTCCGACGAATTCACAACCATATGGTCTACCTAACCCGCAAAGCCGAGTTTTCCGCGTCGCACGTTTATCACAATCCGGAGTTCAGCGCGGAGGAAAATCAGCGCATTTTCGGCAAGTGCAATAACCCTAACGGGCACGGTCACAACTACCTGCTCGAAGTCACAGTGAAGGGCGACGTCGATCCCCGCTCGGGTTTCGTCGTGGATCTCAAACAGTTGAAGGAAACCATGGGCAGGGAAGTGCTCGATGCGATGGACCACCGTTTCTTGAATAAAGAAGTACCCGAGTTCTTTACGCGTATCCCTACTACGGAAAATCTGGCGATTGCGATCTGGCAGCGCCTTGCTTCCAATTTAAGCGCTGCCCAATTGCACCGCGTGCGCGTCTACGAGACTCCCGACTTGTTCGTCGATTTCTACGGAGAAGCATGAAGGCTTATTTGTCGCGGCGCTACATGTTCTCCGCTTCGCATCGCCTGCACAACGAAGCCATGTCGAACGCGGAAAACGCCGCGACCTATGGCAAATGCAACAATCCCTATGGTCACGGTCACAACTACACGCTGGAAGTCACGGTCAGTGGCACGGTGGACCAGCGAACCGGAATGATCTGCAATCTGGTGGATTTAGATGGGTTCGTACAGCGCGAGATCCTGGAACGCTTCAATCATCAGAACCTGAATATGCTGGCCGAGTTCAAGGAATCCGTTCCGACCACCGAAAACCTCTGTATCGCCGTATACGATATTTTGCAGCGCGGCTTCCGCCATGCTCATCTGGAGAAAGTACGCTTCGAAGAGACAATGATGAATTCGTTCGAATACTGGGGGGACAATCGAGTGATTGAGTAATTTAGCAATTGAGTAATTTGGCAGTTGTCTAAGCGAGTGGTTGAATCAAGGATGGTTCTCAAATTACACGATTGCCCAATCACACAATTTCCCAATCGCGAGTAAGGAGACCATGACAGCATCCGTTGAAGCATCTAGCTTGACTGGCGCCAGCTTTGAAGACCTGGTGCGCGAGATGATTGTTCGTCTGGGCGAAGACCCTGCGCGGGAAGGTTTGTTGCGTACGCCGAATCGCGCGCACCGCGCTTATGAGCACTTGACCAAGGGCTATAAAGAAGATCCCGAAGCATTGCTCAAGAAAGCCCTGTTCACGGTGACCTACGATCAAATGGTGATTGTGAAAGATGTCGAGATGTTCAGCCTGTGCGAGCACCACATGCTGCCGTTCTTCGGCAAAGTCCACGTCGCTTATATTCCCAACGGCAAAGTGGTCGGGCTCAGCAAGATTCCCCGGCTGATTGATATTTTCTCGCGGCGCTTGCAGATTCAAGAACGCCTGACCACGCAGATTGCGGAGACGATTCAGAAAGCCATCGAACCGCAGGGCGTGGGCGTGGTGATCGAAGCACGGCACTTATGCATGATGATGCGGGGTGTGGAGAAACAGCATTCCGCCGCAGTCACGTCTTCCATGCTGGGGTGCTTCCGCGACGAACAGGAAACGCGCACGGAATTCCTGTCACTGATTCGCAATCGAGCCAACGGAGTCTGACGGCTTGGCGAAATCTCATAACTCCGCAAACCTGCTTCGCGGCAAAGTTGCGCTCGTCACCGGCGGCAATCGCGGAATTGGTTTGGCTATCGCCCGCGCCCTGGCCGACGCGGGATGCACTCTCATCATTACCGGGCGGGATCCAGCGGCCCTAAAGCGAGCAGAGAGGGAACTGGCGCGACGGGCGCGAAACCTGATGGCGGCCCTATGCGACGTTCGCGACCCCGGCGCAGTGCAGAGTTTATTCGCAGAGGTCAAATATAAGTTTCATCAGCTGGATATTCTCGTCAACAACGCGGGAGTCGCTCACGCCAATTTGAGCGTAGCCAAGCTGCCGCTCGAAGCCTGGACGGAGGTCATCGAGACCAACCTTACCGGCACATTTCTAGTGACGCAGGCCGCGCTGCCGTTGATGAAACGAGGCAGCGCCATTGTCAACAATCTCTCGATCGCAGCGAAACGAGTGTTTCCCGGTTCGTCGGCGTATATCGCGTCGAAGCACGGAGCCCTGGGATTTACCAACGCGCTGCGAGAAGAAGTACGGGCACAGGGCGTTCGCGTGATCGCGCTCCTTCCCGGCGCCGCCGACACTGCGATCTGGAACACGCTCTGGCCAGAAGCTCCGCGAAAAAAGATGATGTCGGCGAAGGCGGTTGCGATGGCAACAGTGAATGCGCTGGCTGCGCCTATCGAAAGTACCGTAGAAGAGTTGACGATATTGCCCAGCGCAGGAACGCTCTAGCTATCGCTAGAACGCGTCAACCCCGGTCACGCTTTGCCCGATGATCAGCGTGTGAATGTCGTGCGTGCCTTCGTAGGTCTTGACCGACTCAAGGTTCATCATGTGGCGCATCAGCGGATACTCGTCGGCGACTCCGTTCGCGCCCAAAATATCGCGGCCCATGCGGGCGCACTCCAAAGCCATCCAAACGTTATTCCGCTTCGCCATCGAAATATGCTGAGCCCCGGCCTTCTGCTCGTCTTTCAAACGGCCGACTTGCAGAACCAGCAGTTGCGCTTTAGTGATCTCGGAGATCATCCAGGTAAGTTTTTCCTGCACTAGTTGATGCGACGCAATTGGCTTGTCGTGGAATTGCTTTCGCAATTGCGCATACTGCAAAGCGCAATCGTAACAAGACATCGCCGCACCCACCGCTCCCCAGGCAATTCCATAGCGCGCCTGGTTGAGGCACATCAGCGGAGACTTCAGGCCACCCGTCTTCGGCAAAAGATTCGACTCCGGAATGTGAACATCCTGCATCGAAAGTCCAGAAGTGACCGAAGCTCGCAGCGACCACTTTCCATGAATGTCTTCGGCTTTGAAGCCGGGCCGATCGGTCTCGACTAGAAATCCGCGAATTTTGTTGTCTTCATCCTCAACCTTCGCCCAAATTACAGCGACATCGGCAATCGAGCCTGAAGTAATCCACATCTTCTCGCCGTTGAGCACATACTCTTTGCCAACTTTGCGTGCCCGCGTCCGCATCCCTCCCGGATTCGATCCAAAATCCGGCTCGGTAAGCCCGAAACAGCCCAGCTTCTCGCCCTTCTGCAACGCCGGAAGCCAAGTCTCCTTCTGCTCCTCACTCCCAAACGCATGGATGGGGTACATCACGAGCGCAGACTGCACACTTACGAAGGAGCGCACGCCGGAGTCGCCGCGCTCCATTTCCTGCATTACGAGGCCGTATTCTACGTTCGACATTCCGGCGCAGCCGTAGCCCTTCAGGCTGGCGCCGAAGAATCCGAGGTCGGCCATGGGCTTGACCAATTCTCGAGGGAAGCGGCCGGCGCGATTGCATTCTTCGATAATCGGAATCAGATTATCTTCGATAAATTTGCGCGAAGTATCGCGCACCAGCCGCTCGTCGTCATTGAGCAGCGCGTCGAATTGGATGAAGTCAACTCCGCGAAACTTCAGAGACATGAAAGTTTGCTCCCCAGCGGTCGCAGCGGTGCAAGGCAATCGCCCTGCCCTCGTTTTTTACTTTTACTTACTTCTTTGGCTCTGCCGTCTTCGGCTGGATCGACATCAACTCGACTTCAAATACCAGCGTGGAATCGGGGCCAATGTTGCCCCCGGGCGCGCCGCGCTCGCCGTAGGCGAGGTCGGACGGAATAACCAATTGCCACTTCGATCCCACCGGCATCAGTTGCAGAGCTTCCGTCCAGCCTTTGATAACTCCACTGACAGGGAACGTCGCGGGCTGGCCGCGCTTGTAGGAGCTGTCAAACTCCGTACCATCGATAAGGGTACCCTTGTAGTTGCAGATGACGGTGTCAGCCGCGGTGGGCTTCGGCCCGGTCCCCGGAGTGAGAATTTTGTACTGCAGCCCGCTCGGCAAAGTAACTACGCCGGGCTTTGCCTTATTTGCCGCGAGAAACGCGTCGCCATCTTTCTTGTTGAGCTCGCCTGCAGCCTTAGCCTTGGCTTCCTGCTGCGCCCTGACCTCAGTTTGTAGTTGAGCTAACGCGGCGTGAGCTTCCTCGTCAGTAAGCTGCAGTTTGCCGCCGGCCATGGCATCTTTCAAGCCTTGCGCCACCACGTTGGGATCGACATCCACCGACTGTTTGCGGAGACTGGTTCCCATATTCATGCCGATGGCATAGCTGGCTTTGCTCTTCTGATCGGGCAGCGTAGAACTTGACGAAGACGCAGCTTTGCTTGCATTTTGAGCGTTACAGGCGGGAAGCATCAGTCCCAATCCCAGGGTGAAAGCCAATACGACTGAGGATTTTTTCATGGGTTTAATTTTACTATCAAAAGCGGATACGAGGGTCAGCCAGGGGTGGAAATCGCAATTTTGCAAAGTGCACGGATAAGTGCGCCGATATGGGGTGCGAGCGTTCTCGCCTGTGCAACGTGGCTTCTGCAACGTGACGACAATCCCCGCCCAAGCGGACTTCGGACGGGGCACTGTCCTCAACGTGTCGGTCTAACTCTTCGTGTCGTCGGCTTTCTTGATCTGCTCGATCACCAACGCTTTGATCCCTGCTCGCTCGTACATGTCGCCTGTAACTTCCACATAACTCCCCACCAGGGGCATCAACTTGTCGCGCTGCGAAGTGTCCGGAATCGACTCGGAAATAGGAATGTAAATCGTCCCCTCCTTGGTCACGAGAATTAGCGGCGAGCCTGCGCGGGCGCACATCAGGGCGCAGTCGTTGCTCGGCTTCAAGGCTTCGTTGAACTTCATCAGGCACGCGATGTCGCGGACATATCCGCGCACTGTCAGCTTTACGCTTTTGCTCGGCGTCAAATCGGCGTTCTGACCCGGCGACGCCGTTTGCGCGTTCATCGAAATAACTAAAATGGCGATTGCCAGCATTCCCGCAATAGTTCGAACTCTCATAGAAACCTCCAGTGAGAAATTCTAACCACAGCGTGACATCGTTACTTTCATGTAAGACGAAGCGTCAAATGCAGGTCAATCCGTGGAAGAGTTGCTTTGACCTGGGAAGCGCAAAGGCACGAGCTCGGCAGAATTAAAACCCCCAAACTAGTCCGCCAAGTGAGCGAACTAGAATGGGGTACTCGCGAGCACAATGACTCTCCCGCCTCTACTGCGTGACTGTGAACACCGTCGGACTTGTGGCTGTTCCGCCCGGGGTAGTGATCGTAATCTTTCCGGTTTTCGCGCCGGTGGGCACGGTCGCCGTGACTTGCGTGTCCGAGTTCACCGTAAACGTGGTCGCCTTGACCCCGCCGAACGCCACCTTGGACGCCTGCTTTAGGCTGACTCCAGTGATGGTCACTGGCGTTCCCACGGGTCCGCTGGTCGGAGTGAAGGTCTTAATCGTGGGCGTCACGCGAAAGTTTTGTTTACTCTTCAGACTGCCACTCGCGAAGGTCACTGTCACCACTCCCGTGGTCGCGCCCGTCGGGACCGTCGCCGTCAGGAAAGTATCCGCAGATATTTTGAACGTAGCCGCTGTTCCATTGAACGACACTCCCTTGGCGCCATTGAACCCCTGACCAAGAATTCCAATGGACTTTCCTACCTTGCCCGAAGTCGGAAGCAGCGCAGCGTACGGTGTAAGGCTGGCTTTCAGGCTGTAGAACGTGCCGGTGCTGTGCGTGCCGCCGGTGTTCGTGTCTCCGTAAAGGATGCCTGTGGTGTGCTGGACCAGCGTGACCAAGGGATCGCTGCCGCTGGTGCCGTCAAAGTTGAACAGTGTCGAAAAAGTTCCGGCTGGCTTGATGCGAAAAAGCGTGCCGTGAACCTTCGACCCGCCCAGGTAGCCCGCGCCATAGAAGTTGCCATCCGTTCCCTGCACCAGGCCGGCGTAGGGACTTCCTCCGTCGGTTCCCGGAGTAAACGAGTGCAGCACCGTCAAAGTTCCTGCGGGCGTGATCTTGAACACTACGCCATATCCGACAGAACCGCCGTTAAAAGTCGTGCCGTAGAAGTTGCCATCTTTCCCCAGGACTAAACCCGCATACGGGTTCGCTCCATCCGTCAAAGCGAAGGGATGAAGAATCGTAAACTTTCCGGCGCCGCTTACCTTGAATACCATGCCGTACACGTTGGCTCCGACGCCGCCGAAAGCCATGCCGTAGAAGCTTCCATCATTTCCTTGCACCAGCGGGCCGTACGGATTGCGGCCGTTCGCAAGATCAAAGGAATGGAGAACCGTCAGAGCGCCCGCCGGAGTCATTTTGTAAACCGTTCCGTATGCCGACGCACCGCCGAAGATCGTGGTCCCGTAGAAATTTCCGTCGGCCCCCTGAATGGGAGGCGCGAAGGGGGAATATCCATCGCCACTGGCGAAGTTGTGCAGCACCGTCAAGGAGCCCGCAGGCGTGATCTGGAACACGACCCCCAAATTGGCCGAGCCGCCGGTCGAAGTCGTGCCGTAGAAATTTCCGTCCGTACCCAGCGTCAGGCCACCGCAGGGAGTCTTTCCGTGCGTGCCATCAAAGCTGTACAGCACGGTCACTGCTCCCTGGGCGGTCATCTTGAACACCGTGCCAAAGCCGCCGGTCCCGCCATTCGGACTTGTGCTGTAAAGGTTGCCGTCACGACCTTGCGCCACAATTCCCGAGTACTGCGGGTTGAGCGGATCCCCAGATGCCTGGCCAAAATTGTAAAGGTCGGTGTAAGTCTGAGCATGCACGCTAGCGGCAAACAGGCTGAGCGCGAGAGTCGCAACTGCAAAAAGTCCGCGGGCTTTGGATTTACTCACCAGAAATCTCCTTAAATGATTTCGTTCACTAAATGATTTCGTTCACTGTGCTGTAAGAAATTTGCATCGAGTCACTTCCCACGTCCACAGGTCTGCCCCTAAACGTTGACCCGCGGCGTGGCCTTGATCCCGTGCTTAAGAGATTCGACGGAACAACCTGGAAATAGACTCACCTGGTGGGTGAGACGCCACGCACACAAACCTAGCCCCAAGTGGGGGCGAGTATGTTCCGGAATTGCTGCCCTTGTCAATAGATAAAGCCAATTAGGCAAAGCCTTGCAGATTCAGCAAAACTTTGCGCACACTACCCGCCGGAAGACGTCGTTGGTCTCGCCCGAGCGTCCTCTGTGCACCTCTGTGCCCTCTGTGGTTTCCGCTCGACAATGTGAAACACCTTCTTCGTCACGACAAGGGCAGAACGACCGGAACCATTCTTCGAAACACTAACAGGCGAGCTTGGCCACCACGTGCACGAACCGGAGCCCTCCCCCACAATCGATGTGACGGATGTCACAGCCTGCTCACCCTCGTCAGTGTGATGATGAGGAGCCGCGATAGCGGCGCAAGAATGCAGCCCACGGCGCAAGCCGTGGGTGGATAACACCGAACGGAGAAGCCCGGCAGGGGCGAAAGACGCCTGTCTCATACATCCGGCAATATTTTGTTGCATGTGATCTTCAGCACCCAGGGGCGGCGTCCTTTGATCAAGCCAGACTTTCACCCTGATCTATTTGCCTACCTCGGAGGCATCGTCCGCGAAATCCATGCCACCGCACTGATCATCAACGGCACAACTGATCACGTTCATATGCTGATCCGCATTCGGCCAGCCCAGTCCGCTGCGCAGATCGTCCGTGTCGCCAAAGCGAACTCGTCAAAATGGGTTCGAAGGAAATGGAGTTCGGACTTCGCGTGGCAAACCGGCTACGGAGTATTCAGCGTCAGCGAATCGAACGTCACAGCCGTTAAGAGATATATCGCCGAACAGGAAGAACATCACAAGAAGCATTCGTTTCAGGAGGAGTTCTTGGCGTTCCTCAAGAAGAACCACGTGGAATACGACTAGAGATACATTTGGGGGTAGCTTCTTTCGCCCCGGCTGGGGCTTGTCGGTTTCTGCTTCTTACCCACGGCTTGCGCCGTGGGCTGCATTCTTGCGCCGCTCTGCGGCTCAACCCTCCATGAATAACCGCGAAGCCGCGACAGAAAACAGCCGCGAAGCGGCGACAGAGCACAGCCCACGGCGTAAGCCGTGGGTAAGAAACCCGCAAACGGATAAGCCCCAGCGGGGCGAAAGAAAAGTCGCAACCATACCACGAAGCCACCAATTAGTTGTTATCGACGCCGGCAAAAGTTCGCGACTCCGCATTCCCGTGGATCCTTTGAATCTTCACTGGAACCGTGCGCCAGTCCTACAGCTTGTGCGTGTACCTACGTCGTCATGCCCGAACACGTGCACTTGCTGGTCAACGAACCAGACCGCGGCGCCTTGTCGCAGATGCTGCAGTCGCTGAAGCAGTCGGTGGCACGCACCCTCGCCTTGCGAGCAGCGGATTCATTCTGGCAAGCGCGTTATTACGACTTCACCGTGTGGAGCGAACGCAAATTTGTAGAAAACGCTGCGCTACATTCATCGCAACCAGTCGAGCGCGGATTGGTGAAGCACCCCGAGGACTGGCCCGAGGACTGGAAATGGAGCAGCTTTCGCAACTATCTCACCGGCGCGGATGAAGTAGTCGAAATCGAATCCCAATGGACTGCCCGGTGCCGAGAAAAACTGGGAATCATACGACAGCTCGCCTTCGCAAAGGCCCCGCCCAAGCAAAGCTTGGACGGGGCACCCCGAAGAGTAAAGTAAAGAGGTCGGCCGAACCAGCCACCTTGGGTATCCATGCCAGGAATCTACCACCCAACCGGCGACTATCGACCCATCCACCCATTTGGCCCAACGCTGGGAGCCTGATGCCTTCTGTGTTCCTGCGGCTTTTCATAGAAATACTCACCGCAAAGTACGCACTGCCTGCGGACGTCACCGCCCCAATCTTCTGGCTGCGTGAGCACAGTTAGCGTGCCCTTGCTGTCATAGCATGGTTGGCAACACGGCCCTTTGTTGCCATCGAAGTAAAAATTGGCTGAACCCACTTGGCGCAACTCAGGTTCGCGTTTCTCGGCGGGCCGGGACTGCTCTGCAATCGTGCGCTGCAATTGACCGTTTTCATCCGTCAGCCGAAGAACTGCCTCTTTCAGGGCCAACAGTTCGTCATAGAGGCTGCTGATGTGTTTCTTGAGGTCAGCATCCCGCGAACCTTTGGCGCGTTCCCTTGCAGCGTTCAGGGCCGTCATGGCGTTAGCGACAATCTGTGTTGCAGCGGCGGCTGAAGAAAGTGGCATGATGCCGTGATTTTACCACCAAGATATTGGGGGCGGGGGGCTGGCTGGAGGTGATCAAGAGGTTGTACCGGTATCAGAGCGGCTGATGGGCGGCTGGTAGTGAAGGCTACCATGGGGGCGAAGGAACTTGTAGTAGTTGGTCGAGGGAGCGAGGGCGAGGTTGCGTTGCTCGTAGTCGGGCCAGTGCGTGGGGGGGCTGGCCCGCCCTAACCCTCGAAACAACTCTTCGGGGTGACCCGTTCAAGCTCCGCTTGGGCGAGGATTTTCAGTTGCCACAGGTCATTTCACCACCGGCAACTAAGCTCGGCCCCATGCCTTGGGCGGGCGGCACCAACAGGTCTTCATTCACCGACCTCACGAATTACCGAGGTTCATTCTGCTCGTGAGGCAGTGATTCGTGTCCATAACCAACTGACGGGCCAAGTCAGTATCAAGGCGTTGGCTAGCGGAACGAGTACAAAAAACGCCATCGGCCAATTCGAGTGAATACCAGTAGGAAAAATAAGAGCCGCGGCAAACACTCCGGGTAGCAACAGCACCATGACATTATCCAAGCCCGGGATGCAGGCTATCCCCGCAACCGCCAACGTCAAGGTGAGCGACGCCACAAAGGACCACAGATACATTCGAAGGGGTGGCCGCATCCAGTTAGCTTACCTTAGCTCGCTAGCAGACTCCTCCCGCCGCCAGATGGCGATGCGGGGAAATCCCATGGCCAGCGTGCCCAGCGTGACCGGTTCGGAAGCGGGCGCGGGGCGCGGGACCGGACTCAGAACTGCCGAGCTCGCATCTGCGTCAGCGGTTGCCCCGGCTACGATGGCTTTGTTGGCTATGGTCTCGTAAGCGTAACCCGTGAGGACAACGCCTGCGCCGTTGAAAAACTCCACTTTCAATCGGGCCCAGCCGAAGTGAGTCTTGCCTTTAACCGTGAACTTGAGGCCGAGGTACGCAGTTCCGTTCTTTCCTGCCCATGGGCAGTATGCGGTGCCACCATTCGGCCCGCCGCTCCAGTCGAACAGAACGACACGGTTGGATTCAAATCGGCGCTTCTGGCCGATCCGTGTGCCTTTTTGCACTCGCGCGGCGCACGAGGTGTGCTCGTTGCTTTCCATTCCCCAAATCCCGTTGCCTTGCGCCGCCGGGGATGCCGTCAAACGAAAGCCGAAGGTTGAAATCGAGCGACGCGAGACCGACATCCCGTAGAACGAGAAGTCGTTGGTGCCGTCGTGATTCATGTCCAGGAAAACCTGGTTCTGGTTCATCAGTTGGATATTGGCTGGTCGATAAATAATTTTTCCTTCGGCGGGTTGGACTAAGGCGAGCAAACTCGCTCCTGAAGCCGCTGCCGCAAGGGCATACATGTTGAGCCGCTGGTGGGTTAACTCGGGAAGGGAAGCGGCTTTACGGGAGCCCGGAGAACGTTTCACAGAGGCCTCCTGGAATTGCCGACATTATCCGCCCCGGGCTGCAGGGAGTCAACGAAAGGATGGCCGGTCCGGGTTCCACTCCATAGCTGCGTTATACTTGAGTTTGGATGGCGGATAACTCAACCAAGACGTTCTTCCTGCAAACCTTTGGCTGCCAGATGAATGCCCATGACTCGGAAAAGGTTGTGGGGACGCTCGTCTCCGAGGGGTACAAGCAAGTGGAGACGGTCGAAGAAGCAGGGTTAATCCTCTACAACACCTGTTCGATCCGCGACAAGGCCGAGCAGAAAGTCTTCCATCGCCTGAACGACTACAAAAAGCTGCAAAAGCAAGGCAAGAAGTTTGGCGTGCTGGGATGCGTGGCGCAACAGGAAGGCGAAAAGATCTTCGACCGCGCGCCGTATGTTTCCATGGTTTGCGGATCGGCTTCATACCGCAATTTGCCGCAGATGCTGGTGCAACTGGAAGCAGGGAAGCAGCGCATCACCGGCCTGGACGATCGCGAAACCGACGAATGCTTTGAAACCGAGTTCACCGCTCGCACCAATCCGCATCGCGGTTATATCACCATCATCGAGGGCTGCGATAAATTTTGCGCCTATTGCGTCGTCCCCTTCACCCGCGGCAAAGAGCGCAGCCGCACCTCGGATTCGGTGCTGGCGGAAGCGCGGCAAATGGCGGACCTCGGCTACACCGAAATTCAGCTGCTCGGGCAGAATGTAAATTCCTACAAAGACTCAGCAGGGAAGCGGACCTTCGCAGAATTGCTGGCCGCGGTCGGAGAGATCCCCGGGATCAAGCGCGTCCGTTTTACCACCTCGCATCCCCGAGATTTCGGTCGCGACATAGTCGAGGCTATCGACGCCGTCCCCACCCTTTGCGATCACGTCCACCTGCCCGTGCAAAGCGGTTCCACTCGGGTGCTCGACGCCATGCAGAGGCTGTATAACCGGGAGCAGTATCTCGAGCGCATTTCGTGGATCAAGGCGGCGCGCCGCGACATCAGCATTACCAGCGACATGATTGTCGGATTTCCCGGCGAAACAGAAACGGAATTCCAGGAGACTTTATCCTTACTCGACGAAGTAGGATTCGACGCCATATTTGGTTTCAAATACTCGCCGCGGCCGAATACTCCGTCACTGCAACTGGAAGACGCCATTCCCGACGAAGAGAAAGTGCGGCGCCTGGCTGTCTTAAACGACAAACAACGGGCGATCCAGAAATTAAACAACGAAAAGCACCTTGGAACCACCCTTGAAGTGATGGTTGAAGGCACAAACCTGGCGCGGGGCCAGTGGGCCGGGCGCACCTCGCAGAACAAAGTGTTCAACTTTACCGCCCCGGAAGGCGCGCCCGTGGCCGTCGGCGATTACGTGACCGCGGTTACAACCACTATTTTTCCCAACAGCCTTTTGGGCGAAATGGTGGTATAAGGAGCGGAGGAATCTCGGAGACTCGCCATGGAAGTAGAAATGAAAATCCGCGGCCTACTAATGGACCCTGTAACAAATATGCCGATTGTGATATTGAAGGATGCGGGGACTGAGGCGGTTTTGCCTATTTGGGTGGGGATTTACGAGGCGAATGCGATTGCGCTGGAGATTGAGAAGGTCAGCACGCCGCGTCCCATGACCCACGATTTGATCAAGAATGTTCTGGTGGGTTTGGACACGCAGATCCGCAAGGTTGTGGTGACCGAGTTGCGCGAAGATACGTTTTATGCGGTGATCTGGCTGGAGCGCGATGGGCGGATTGTCAGTATCGATTCCAGGCCTTCGGACGCGCTGGCTTTGGCGCTGCGGGTGGATTGCCCGATCTTCGTGGAAGATGAGGTGCTGAAGAATTCCAAGCTGGCGTCGACCGCGTCCGATCATGTCACCAGCGAAGAGTTGCGCAAGTATCTTGAAGGGCTGAATGACGAGGATTTGGGGCGGTACAAGATGTAGGAAGGAATTGGGGAATTTGGGGAATTGAGTAACTTGTAGGTCGGTTCGCTGGGTCAAGTTGCAACTACCCAATCGCATGGATCCTGCCGAACAACTGCAGCAGATTTATCTCGCCGGATTTGAATTCAAAACATTTGACCGCTTTCCCAAGTGTGTGGGAGTGGTGCGCGAGAATTGCATCGCGCTGCTGGTGCCGTCGTCTGATGGATTCCAGATGCTGGGGACGCCAGGATGGCTCATCGGGGAAGCCATGGGTGTGCTGACTGAGGTTCGAGGCCAGCAGGTTTTTCAATCCAAGCAGGAGATCGTGGAAGCTACGACGGAACGGTTGGAGGCTCTGCGGCGGTTTCGCGAAGATTTGGGTGAAGTGCTGCGTAAGGCTCGGGCGGAAGGGAATCAAGCGTCGTGAGATACTCCGTCGCCGTGGCCGATTTCTCGCCGTGCGTCGCGGTGAACACCCCGCGGGTCGATGCAGACGAGTTTCATGGCTGTGGCATTAGTAAATGAAGCCGTGGTCAACGCCGTGAGCGTCCGCAAAATAACCGGTTACGTGGCCGCTGCTGTCGATGCCGCGAGCCGAGGTCCAAGCAGCCCCAGGTGCGTCTAACGCAGTGATGCTCCCTTTGGGGTTTCGCAGATATCCATGCAACAGATTAGAGGTGTCAGCGTAATCGCCCACAATAAATCCGTTGTCGTTGATCCCGACTGGAATGGATGCTGCGGCACCTTCTGGATCAAAGCTCGTGAATCGCCCCTTAGCGTTAAGAACAAAGCTGTGGCCCACGGAACCGATGTCTACCCACTGCCCAATCACGGTTCCGGCATCGTTAATGCCAGTCACCCGTGTTGTCACGCTTCCTGGCGCGTCATATTGAATGGGTTTCTGATTTACCGGGTCCCAGATGAAAGCGTGTGACTGCTGCGCAAAGTCAACAAAGCTACCAACAACCCAGCCGGAGTTGTTGATGCCGCTCGGGTACACCGAAGAAGCTCCGGCGATGGATAAATCTTGGTTGCTATTGAGGATGTACCCGATGCAAGGCGGTTTGTTTTTGAAGTTCCTGTAACAACCTGCGATTAGGCCGGAGTGACTGACCGCGCTTGCAATCGTTTGCTGCGCCCCGGAAATCTGGAACTTAACCAAGCGCTTGCCGACGGGTTTGTAAAAGCCTGAATTCAAAACTGTTCCAACAAGCTCCCCGTTCGCGCTAACGCCAACGGCCGTGCCGCCGCTGATGCCGGGACTGGTGAACACGCCCTTGGCGTCACGAAGGAACGGGTTTCCGGGCGAGCAAACGCCGTAAATAGCACCAGAGTTGGCAATGAGGGCTGGCATAGTATTTCCGCATCCAGGAGCATCGAATGTGACGTATTGGCGCTGTGCCTGCGTCGCGCCACACAGAACCAAGACCAAGAGAACCAGTGAGACTCGCTTCATATAACCTGTCCTTCGCCGCTTCTGGCGGGCTGGGTTGTCGGGGCGTCCTTCTTGTGCTGCCTTTAGACACCGGCCTTTTCGGCGATGCGGCGACTGTACGATGCCGCTTCGGTTATGTCAACACAGCTGTCCCTAGGTTCTCCCAGCGCTGCCAGCCCCGTCTCCGTTCGGCGGAACTGAGGATTTCCGGGATTCGTACCGGCGCCGATTTTGTGGTTGATGGCAGCGCAAACCGTACTAGAATGTGCGCGTGTAGATGAACTGGCGGCTTCTAGCCCCCGGCTGCCGGATGGGACCCCGCAGTTTTTATTTTCATGCCTTGCAGTCGGAAGTCTTCGATTTTTTTCGGGCCGAACCCTGGGGAGGTAAATCATGAAACGGATTGTGATGGGAATTTCTTTCGTGTTGCTGGTTGCAGCCGCAAGTGTGCTGCCAGGACGGGCGCAGGACGCGGCGACCGCTGCCGCGAATCCGTCCGAGCAGCCGCCTACGCACAACTGGGCGGCGGGAAATCCGCTGAAGATTGCGCAGTTGAAGTGGTACCAGGCGAACCAGACGACTAGCTTCATCGTCGGAAAGACCCAAAACAGCAATCCCTACGGGGTTGCTTTCGATGGCGAGAATATTTGGACCGCGAATAGCGGCGAAAACACGGTCACCAAGCTGCGAGCGAGTGACGGCACGAACCTGGGGACATTCCACACCGGCAACCTGCCCACGGGGGTAACCTTTGACGGAGCGAACGTCTGGATATCGAACAGCAGCGACAATACCGTGACCAAGCTGCGAGCCAGCGACGGAAAGAACCTGGGAACTTTCAACGTGGGCAAGTATCCGTTTTGGATGGCGTTCGATGGCGAGGCTCTCTGGGTGGCAAACTTCGACGATGGCACGGTGACCAAGCTGCGGACGAGCGACGGCAAAACGCTGGGAACATTCACCGTTGGCGGCGCACCCATCGCGGTGGCATTCGACGGGACCTACATCTGGGTAAGCCTCTTTTCCAACCAGGTGGCCCGATTGAAGAAAGACGGCTCCAATGCTGGAAGTTTCACAGTAGGCGATCAGCCGTTAGGTCTCGCCTTCGACGGAGCGAATATCTGGGTTGCGAACGAAACAGTCGGGACCGTAACGAAGTTGCGCGCCAGCGACGGAAAAACGTTGGGCACATTTCACGTCGAAGGGTCGCCCTACGGCGTGGTCTTCGATGGAAGTAATGTTTGGGTGACCGTCGGGATAGCGGTGGCCGAGCTGCGGGCCAGCGACGGGAAGCTTCTAGGCTATGCCCACGCAAACGGCGGATCCACCGGCTTGGCTTTCGACGGAGCGAACGTCTGGGTGGCTCTCGGCCTAAGTAACATCGTGTTCAAGTTCTAGAAGGAGGTTCTAGGTTTTTCGGGCCGAATTCTGGGGAGGTAAATCATGAAACGGATCGTGATAGGAATTTCTCTCGTATTGCTGGTTGCAGGCGCGAGTTTGTCGCCGGGACGGGCGCAGAATTCGGCGAATGCTACCGCAAACCCTTCCGAGCAACCGCCTACGCACGACTGGGCGGCAGGAAATCCGCTGAAGATCGCGCTGCTGAAGTGGTATCAGGCGAACAGCTGGACAACCAGCTTCGCGGTGGGAAAAACTCAGAACAGCAATCCCTATGGTCTAGCCTTTGACGGGGCGAATATCTGGACTGCGAACAGCGAAGGCACAGTAACCAAACTGCGGGCCAGCGACGGCGCGAACTTGGGCAACTTTGAAGTGAGCGGATTGCCCACGGGGATAGCGTTTGACGGTGCCAACATGTGGGTCACGGATAATTCGCCCAATGGCGGCGTGACCAAGTTGAGGGCGAGCGATGGGAAGGTTCTGGGCACGTTCCCGGTCGGAGGCCAATATCCATTCTGGTTGGCTTTCGATGGGGAGAACATTTGGGTCGCCAACAGTGCGGGGGTCACCAAGCTGCGGGCCAGCGACGGCAAGGATCTGGGAACATTCAACGTTGGGAACGGTGCGTTTGGAGTGGCTTTTGACGGGACGTATGTGTGGGCGACGGGGGGTCCTAATCTCGTCACGAAGTTGAAGCGAGACGGGTCGAGTGCGGGACAGTTTCAGGTGGGCCGGGCACCCTACGGTATTGCCTTTGATGGCGCGAATATTTGGGTAGCGATCAGCGCGGGACAGGTGAGCAAGCTAAGGGCCAGCGACGGCAAAACGGTAGGGACATTCAATGTTCCGTGCTGCCCTTACGGCCTTGCTTTCGACGGGTCGAACATCTGGGTGGCGCTGGATGGCGGATTGGTGGAGCTGCGTGCAAGCGACGGCGAAATGCTCGGCAACTTTCCCGCCAATCCCGGCTCGACCGGTGTTGCCTTCGACGGCGCCAACATTTGGGTCGCGCTTGGTCTAGGACATGCTGTGATTAAGTTCTAGGCGGTCAATCGAGTGCTGTGAGTTGGGACTTCACCCCCGCGCCGACGGTAGCCAAGCCGATCCCGACGCGAGTGGTGAACGGATTTCACGTAGTGGTTTTGCCACACGGCGCGCCTGCGGTGACAAGCGAAGACGTGAAACGACTGCAGGGCGAGTTCGAGTGAAGTTTCTGCTGGATGTCAACTTATTGGTGGCGAGCGCGTGGCCGGCGTCACACGAAGCTAAGACGGTTGGGCATCAACAGCTGAAACGGGGTAGCGTCGAACTCATCGCGGATATTCGACAGTAGCGCCAGCCTGGGCTTCAACCATTAGCCAGGAGCGTGTCGATGCTGGTGGGCGGTTGTTGGTTTACATAATACTTGTTATCAGACGTTGACGGGATTACCGTCAAAAGACATACGGCGCTAGCCGCGTGCGTCCGCGAAAGTGGGCGCACCACTTTACACCCTGTTGTCAAGTCCCCCAGCCTTTCCCCTTCCCGTTTTCACTCTCGTTTACTGAAAGGACGTGCCGCGTGAACTCAGCCCACCTGAGAGAAGCCCGTACATCTCTTGCTCCCGTTGTCCCTGGACCGCTGGAGGCAGATGCTTCCGTATTCCACCGCGCACTGATCGCGTGGAATGCGGCCCACTACCGGACTGCCACGTTTGACGATTTGACCGTGGATGAACAGCGTGTGGTGTATCTCCTCGCCGCCCGCATGGATAGAGAGGCGCACCCGTGCCGAAAGTAAAGGCGCTTGCATTTTTCCTCACGCTAGCGGCGGTAGCGCTAGCGAGTAGTCCAGGCCAGCACCAGGTTGCGCTCTCGTGGACCGCATCAACCACCACGGGCGTTACCTACAACCTTTATCGCGGTTCGGCGACGGGAGTCTGCAACGGTTCTCCGGCACCCTATGTAAAGGGCATCACCGGCACGACTTACACCGACACGGCGAACCTAACGGACGGGCAGATGATTTTCTACAACGTCTCTGCCGTGAAAGGGGGTGTGGAGAGTGCTTGCGACGGAGAGTTGCAAGTACTGATACCTGTTCTACCTGCACCGCCATCGGGTCTTAGTGGAACAGCCCAGTAACGGGCACACCTGGGTGTTCGTGCGCCCGTGAGGTAAGCCATGCCGATTACAAAACTCATACCGATTACGGAGATTGACCCGCCCGACACCCCCATGCGCGTGTCAATGGATGATGTGCTGCTAGCCGAGCTGCGCGAGAACATGGCCGACATCGGCATGATTCACCCGCTAGCCGTGGTAGAGCGTGATGGCCGTTACGTCATTGAAGATGGGCACAGGCGCTTTACCTGCGCATCGGAACTTGGGTGGCCAGAAGTCCGGTGCGAGGTATACCACCAGTCAGAGCTGGCTAGCGGGGCTGTGATGCTAGCCGCCAACCGCCACAGGGAGAAACCCAGTGCAGCCGAAGAAGCCCTACTCTTTGCAGAGCACATATCGCGTGACCACCTCGATGAATCCGGTGCGTGTGCGCGTTTCCACGTCTCGCCTGACTATCTCGGTGATCGCATGCGACTCCTACGCGGTGACCGAGCAATCTTTGATGCGGTACTTGCGCGAAGAATTAAATTTAGCGTCGCCCGCGAACTCAACAAGTGTGACGAGGAGGCACACCGCCGCTACCTCCTCGACATAGCCGTTAACACTGGCTATAGCTCACTCGTAATCGCCAAGATGGTGCGGGAGTGGCGGCAGAACACCGCGCCTCAGAGCGTGGTGCCGGTGTCCCCAACGGCCATTGATCCACCGGCACCCGCACCTGAATACCGGCAGGAGTGTTGCATCTGCGGCGGTCACCTGGACCCGTGGGCAATGGTGAACGTGATGATCCACAAACGAGAGTTGGAGGAAATTAAGCGAATCCTTCAAGAGACGGCACAGCCAAGCTAACTATGTTTCGCATTCTCAAGGATTCGAGGGGGCGCGTGATGGGGGTGCTGCTACAGTTCGGGAAGTCCGCGCCGCCCGCTGCGGCGGCGCTAGCGTCCATACCCCAGCGTACATACTGGCGCGTCTGCAACATCTGCGCCCAGGGTGACGCTATCGTGCGCTGTTCGACGCACAGCGTCTACCTCTGTGTTGAGTGCATCCAGGCGCATGAGTTGATGGAAGGCAGCAAAGTGGTCCGCAACGTCGGCGGCGGTGTCGCGTTACTGCGGTGCGCCGATGAGCAGAACCATTGTCACTACGCATCGCGGTCCGCGTCCATCACTATCGAGGAATGAACGTACATACATGAGCGTACAGGCAATGTCGTGGGTGCTGGAGTCGTCTAAGAGTAGGCTAGCGGCGCGCCTGGTCCTGCTGGCGATTGCCAACCATGCCAACCAGAACGGTGAGCAAGCATGGCCATCGGTGCCCACTCTGGCGCGGGAAGCCCATATCAGTGTGCGCCAAGCACAGCGCGCCGTCCTAGACCTGGTTGCCCTGGGGGAAGTGGTGATTCACATGGGGGCAGGACCAGGCAAGACTAACGTCTATCGCGTGGTGATGGGGGGTGACAAGATGTCACCCCCCCTGGTGACATTTCCGACCGTTAGTGGTGACATTTCGGGCAGCGCAATAAGGAAGAACCGTCCTGAACCGCCCAAACCTACACCCCCCTGTAGTCCCCCCTTGAAAGGGGGGACGATAAGCAACAGACAAGTGGACAAAATCCTTAAAGCCCTCGCCGCCCGCTATGGTGCGTGGGTTGGACTGGGCAAGGCGGAATTGGAGCGCCGAGAGATTGACATTATCAAGTCTCACGGGTGCTCACCGGATGCTTTCTATGCCGCATTGAAGGCGCGGCAGGGCGAATGACTGGAGGAAAGGCACAATGCTAAAACGGCTAGCGAGTGTAGGTCTATGCTGTCTGGTCTTGCTGGTTGCGCTCCCGCTGGTGTCACAAGTCGTGACGGGCGGCGGCGCGACCAAGGAAACGGAATCGCAACCAACCACCGGATTAACCGGCACGCTGACGTTTAAGGACGCTAGTGGAACTAAAACCAACCAGTGGGAAATGGTCGTCACGGGCGCACCCGCTACCGTGAACGTGGCCATTAACGGCTGTATGCGCGGCGGCACGTGCACGGGCCTGGTGAACAGCACCAGCACGGCTAACACGGTGTTGAATACCACGGGCGGGCCTTATGACTCGTACCAGATCGCCTATACCTTGACGGGCGGCACGTCGCCGGTGCTCACATTCAACCGCACGGGGACGATGGCTAGCGCCAACACGTCAACGGGTATCAGTTCTGCGGCACTGTTCACCTATGACGCTACGACCGTGCCCCTCACCGGCATTGTGGTGGATGCGTGCTCACAGATTAACCAGGCATTCATCGCTGCAAACGGGGCGTATGCCGCCGCGCCGTCCAGTTACGGCGGGGTGATGGTGAAAGCCTACTTTTCCACGCCCCAGCACTGCACTGCGGCAACCGCCTACTGGATGTTTGCCAATTGCAACCAGGGCGGAAAGCTGGACCCTGGGGGGACACAATTCTTTGTTGACATTGTGGCCGGGGCTACTGCGTTCCCCATTCCGAATAGCTGTTTTGGCATTGACGGCCTGGGGCGGGCGAACGCGGGCGGGAATAACAACGGCCCAGGCGGATCGTTCAATGCGTGCACAGGTGCGGGCGCGCCCAGCCCCACGGGAATGCAGGGCGGCGCGTGCGCGGCCCCCACGAACTGCACAGCGGCCACAAACCAATTCACGGGCGCACCTAGTGTGGGAAATAACCCGTACAGCGGAGCGGCTAGCGGGTACGGCGGTGCCTATGGAGGTTCGCCGGGGTGCATCAACCAGGAAGGCAATGCCATCGCCGGATCGCGGTCCTGGGCCATCGCTAGCACCAGCGTGAACGGTGTGGCGCAAAAATACTTACGCATCACGCTGTCTGCCGCGCCGGCGTACACCTTTTCCACTAATGAGCTGTTCATGGTCCAGGGTAGTTCTGTGCCGGACAATAACTTCATGGGCGTATCGTGCACGGCGGGCAACATGCCTGGTTGCCCTGGTGCGCCGAATACCACCGCGCCCCAGGTGTCGCTAGCCGTGGCCAATGAGAGTTACCCGCTAGCGACTACCCTTCCCGCTGTGACCGCGTGCGCCGCATCGTGCGGCACGCTGGTTGCGGGCACACCGATGGTGACGCTGGGCTGTGACTCTAACCAGGTCAATGACCCGTGGAACACGAATAACAAGTTTTGTAACTTCTCCATCTCCAAGGCGCATTTCGGTGTGGTGCTCAAGGGAATCTCTCTTGATCCAGGCGGGATCAATGGCGAGATGGGATGGCAGAACGCGATGTGTCAAGAGGGGTGCATAGTCGATACCGTAAAGGTGGGGCACGCCGCGTTTGCACAATTCGACATGGCGGGGCTGGGCGGGATTATCCCCAACGGCGCGGGCGCAACCAGCGCCGCTAGCGACTCAGGACCGTACCACGTGCTAGAGGGGTTGAACTGCGGAGTGGGGTGCCAGCCGGGGACAATTGGCGGAAGGTTCGACGGCGGATCTCGCGGGCTGTTCGGGATAACCATCAATGCGACCGACGCGACAGACCAGGTAGGCTCAACACCAGGTTCGCCAATTCTGCAAAGTGGGGTAGCCACTAGCGGCGCATCCTGCACCACGGGCGCAGCCGTTGCGGGCGCGTGCCGTGGCGGTATCACGTGCCCCATATTGTCCTGCACGGTGAACGGCGGCGGCGGCGCTAACTTCATCCCAGGGCACATGGCGGGCGTGGTGGGCTATGCAAACGGGGTGTTTCTCGCTAGCCGGGGATCGTTCAACGTGCAGATATGCGGTGCGGGCGGTCCAGGTACGTGCGCCGCGCCGACTACAACCACGTTCACGGCGCTAGGGCAGGACGTGTACAGCGGCAACGTGCTCACCGCTAGCGTGACACCGAACTGTGGCGCTTCGCAGTGTCCAGGCGGTGCCAACGGCGCGCACCCTTACGTGTTCACCCGCCCCAACGTTGGGTTGATTATGAACTCAAACGTGGATTCGGTGTGGGGGATGCACGGGGAATCTTTTGAGGTTCCCGTCTGCATTGGCTGCGGTCGCCCCGCACAGGGGGTGCAATTCGGAAACATGCAAGGCCCGCCCAACGTGCAGGACACGGGCGCGTGTAATTCATGCGCGGGCAATCCGCGCGGCGGCATCGTGGCTGTATCCATCAATGGGAACTTCGCCAACACCAGCCCGCAAACGCAGGGCATCTCCATTGTGAACGTGTGCAGCAATTCCCCCTATAACTACTGGGACCACATACAAAGCCCAGGACTGCCGACAACGCCCCAGTGTGAAAACTCGTACATCATGGATGCTTCGCTAGCGAATGTAAACCTGTTCGCTACAGACCTGGTCACACCCCTGGTGGAAACAGGCATCACCACACCTTACAAGGCGACGGCGGCGCTCAACATTCAGGGCGAGCCACTGATAGCGGACGCGGCGAACGCTGGGCAGGTGATCGTTGCGGGGCTAGCGCCAGCGGCGGGCACGCTGGTGGGCGTTCTGGCGAACAGTTGCACCGCGCCTGGTTGCACCATCGTGCCCGCTGGTGGCACCGCGTTTGTGCAGGTATCGGGGATAGGTCACTCCCTTGTGGACAATTCAGCGGCGGGCACCGCGTGTGTCATCGGTAACTTTGTGGTGGCGGCAATTGCGGCGGGCACCGTGGGGAATGTTACCTGCACCGGAACGTTCACGGCGGGCACTATCCTGGGCGTGGCAACCAGCGCGGCGGCAAAAGGCAGCGTGGTGACGTACCAGGTCGCACTTCGCTAGCGTATGGAATCGCCCACGGGTCTAATACCGGAGCACTTGATGGACAAGGGGATGAAACCCCACGTTCTGGACTATCTGCGGGCGCAACTGTGGGATGGTGATTTTAAGCGGCAGGTGTTGGCGGGCTGGGGTTACGTGGTTGGAGCTGTGATTACGGGCGACGATGCAAACAGCATTGCCGCTAGCGGATGGAAAACATACTCGAAAGGATGAACACATGGCCAAGGAAACAATCATCTCTCGACTTACCGGCAGTACAGCAGCGGTGCGGGGTTGCCCTTGCGGGAATCGGCAATTCAGCGGCAAGTCACCTATTACATGGTCCATCGTGATGCAGCTAGCCACGCTGGGCGCGAAGCGGCGCGTGCGCGCAAAAGCCATCACGATGCACCTGTGCGAGTCGTGCGTGCGCCTGATTATGACCGACAGCGGGCGCAAGCTGCGTCACTCGCTAGCCGTGGCGGTCCAGGCAATGGCCGTTGACATTCAGCGGCAGAGAGGGGGTGCGCGTGCAACGAGTAATTGAAGTAACCCGCCTGTGGGAGAGGCCCTCGGCAATCATAGGACTCTTGCGCCTGGACGGTGAGCCCTATTGTTACACGCTGGAACCAGGCAGAATCAGGCCATGTTATGTGGACCACCCCTGCATCCCTGCGGGCACGTATAAATGTGTACTTACACATTCCCCGCACCTGGGCTATGTCACACCGGAGCTGGTTGACGTGCCGGGGCGGTCTGATATTCGCATACACATTGCCAATTACCCTAACGAGTTGAAAGGGTGCACGGCAGTGGGTGAGATGGCTGCAATACTCGGCGTGGAACGGTCGGACCTAGCATTCACATACCTCATGGATGACTTAGCCCCGGAGGACACCATCACGGCGGTGTACGTGGACCCGCCAACACCAGGAAAGGAACCAGACAATGGAACAACCGAATCAACCACCGGACCAGGAGAAACCCAAGCGGCTAGCGGTGCTACACCTAGAGTTTGACCTGGACACACACCACCTTGCCATCAGTGGCGAGGTACCAGACCACTACATAGGGTTAGACATGGCCCGCCGCCTGGTTGATGAGTGCACCGAACTGGTCGCCCAGCTGCGGCGTGAGGAACTCGCAAGGCGCATAATGCGGCCTGGTGTGCTCCCACGTATGGCGATGGGCAGGGGCTAGCCGTGAACGCGCCTGTGCCCACGCTGG